>Ga0194113_10000263_pt1 | contig 65280 bp, 57 predicted proteins | sample TA2MahC200mmetaG_FD_146193 | JGI IMG/M metagenome (GOLD analysis project Ga0194113, IMG submission 146193) | Freshwater microbial communities from Lake Tanganyika, Tanzania - TA2015017 Mahale Deep Cast 200m | ecosystem: Environmental > Aquatic > Freshwater > Lake | place: Tanzania: Lake...
TCGCCGATTTCGAGGAGTACCGGATCCGCGAGGCGGTCGCCGAAGCCGAGGGGAACACGCGCGCCGCCGCCCGCCTCCTCGGCATCTCGCCCCAGCTTCTTCGCTACAAGATCAAGCGCTACGGAATCGATTGGGGGATGTAGTTCCGTTCGTTCCGGATTCCGTTCGGAACGGAACGTACGGCACTGCATCCCCGAGGTTCCGAGATGCGCGCGTTGCCAACGCGCCCTCACGGCATTATCCTCGTAAGCTCGGTTCGAAAACCCTTTCCGCGAAACGAGGATTCCCCTCATGGCGAACAACGAGCGGAGAACGACTCCCGAAGAAGTCGAGCTGCGGTGGTTTCGGAAGCACTACCGAGGGGACATGGTCCAGCTCACGCGGCGGGCGGTCCTCATGGGCGCCTGTCTCGGCGCCGTTCTCTCCTTGACGAACATCTACATCGGGCTGAAGACCGGATGGGGCTTCGGCGTCGCGATCACCGCCTGCGTCCTCTCGTTCGCCATTTGGAAGACTCTCCGGAAGATCGGCCTCGCGAAGACGGACATGACGGTGCTCGAGAACAACGCGATGCAATCGACCGCCTCCGCGGCCGGCTACTCGACCGGCGGAACTCTCGTCTCGGCGATCTCCGCCTATCTTCTCGTGACCGGCCATCATCTTCCTTACGGTCTTCTCACCGCCTGGATCTTCTTCCTCGCGGTTCTCGGCGTGACCCTCGCGATTCCGATGAAGCGACAGATGATCAACGTCGAGCGGCTTCGATTCCCGTCGGGGATCGCGGCGGCGATGACGCTCCGGAGTCTCCATGCGGACATCGCGCACAGTCCCGCGCTGGAGGGGCCTTCGGCCGAAGAGACCGCCTCCACGCGCGCCGCGGCCGACGCCGAAGAAGAAGCGCTGAAGATCGCCGGCGATGTCGAGGGGACCGTGGCGAGCGCCGAGGAAGGGGAGAAGAGCGCGCGCTCGCTCTTCATCGCCGGCGGAATCGGAGCGCTCGTCGCTCTCCTTCGGGACGGCTTCGAGATGCTCCGCGAGATCGGGGTGATGACCCGCGAGTTCGTCCTCATTCGCGCCGCGTATCCGGTCTTCGGCGAGAGGGCGTTCCAGTACACCGTCGCGGCCGAGGGAAGCCTCCTTCTCGTCGCGGGGGGCGCTCTCATGGGAATCCGTGTCGCGACGAGCGTTCTGATCGGCGCGATTCTCTGCTGGGGAATCCTCGTCCCGCACATGCATCACCTCGGGGTGATCGAGTCGCTCGAGTACCGGACGATGGTTTCCTGGTCGCTTTGGGCGGGCGCGGCGTGCATGGTGACGAGCGGCCTCCTCTCGTTCGCGTTCCAGTGGCGATCGGTCGGGCGCGCGCTCGCGGGGCTCACGAACCTCTTCGCCCGCCGGCGCGGGGAAACGCGCTCTCCCGAGATCATTGAGATGGAAAAGATCGAGGTGCCTCCCTCGTGGTTCGCGGGAGGAGGCCTCGTCGGCACGATCGGCGTCGTCGCGATCGCCTACCTCGCGTTCGGAATGCCGATCTGGATGGGGATTCTCGCCGTCGTCCTCTCCTTCTTTCTCGCCCTCGTGGCGTGCCGGGTCGCGGGAGAGACCGACACGACCCCCGTCGGCGCGATGGGAAAGGTGACGCAGCTCATGTACGGGGCGATCACGCCGCGCTCGATGCGCGTCGACGCGCCGCTTCAGACGCAAAGCATCAACCTGATGGCCGCCTGCATCACCGCGGGCGTGGCGGACAGCGCGTCGGATCTCCTCATCGACCTCAAGAGCGGCTACGTGCTCGGCGCGAACCCGAGGAAGCAATTCCTCGCGCAGTTCTCCGGGATCTTCATCGGAACGGCGGTCACGGTTCCGGTCTTCTTCCTGCTCGTTCCGGACGCCGCTTCCCTCGGGACAGACCAGTGGCCGGCGCCCGCTGCGATGGTCTGGGCGTCGGTCGCGAAGCTCCTCTCGCAGGGGCTCGGGGCGCTCCATCCGACCGCGCAGGCGGGGCTCGTGATCGGAGGGCTCGTTGGGATCGCCCTCGTCGCGCTCGCGCGGATCGTGCCGGAGAAGCGCCGCGTGTGGGTCCCCTCCCCGATGGGCCTCGGCCTCGCGTTCACCTTTCATTTCTACTATGGGTTCTCGATGTTCCTCGGCGGGTTGATCGGCTATCTCGTGAAGAAGAAGTGGCCGAAGCGGGACTCGCTCTACACGTTCCCGGTCGCATCGGGAATCATCGCGGGAGAGAGCCTGATGGGGATCTTCCTCATCCTGCTCCCGATCGTCATCGCGCTGATCGCCTCTCGATGATGGAAACCCGCGGGCGCTTACGAACCGCGGCCGTTTGGACGCTGCCTATCGGGGGCCTCGCCGCGAGCCGGGCGCGCGCCTGATCTCCCGCTCCCAAGGGATCGCGTCGAAATAGCGCGCCCGCTGCTCGGGAGTGAGAAGATCCGCTTCCCTCAGCATCGACTCCGCGACGAGCGAGTCGAGCCGCGCCTGCCTACCGTTCAGCTCACGAACGATGGACCGCACTCGCGCGCGATCAGGCTCCGGCTTCGCGTACTCCTCGCGAAGGGCGAGGCGTGTTTCCTGAACGCGCTCCCGCTCTTCGATGACGAGCGGCATGATCTCCTCGATGACGGCGCTCATGCGGGAGCGCTGCGCCGCGTCGAGCCGGAGACGATCCGCGAGGCGGCGAAGCCGATGCCTCGCGAAATCCCCGCGCTCGATCTCGCACGGACGCCCGGGGCCGTGGTCGCCCGGCGGGCAGAGAAACGGCCGTGGGATCGGGTCCGCTCTCCAACGCTCCGCGACGAAGGCGCTCGCGAGGAGCCCGGCGTTCAGGCCGATCGAGACGGCGAGCACGAGAAACCACCCGCGCTTCATTGCGAATCACCTCCGTTCGCAAGCCCCGCGAGGTACAGATCGTCGAGAGAGGTCTCCGAGTCCGTGAGCAGTGTGCCGACCTCGGACCAGGAGTTTTCCGCGCGGCTCACGAGCCAACCCTCGGCGGAGCCGAGGAGAAACCCGAGAAGAAGCCCGGCCGCGGCCGCGGCGGAGGCGCCGACGGCGAACGGGAACCGGAGGGCGCCGCGGCGGGGTTCCGCGATGTGTTCCCGGAGGCCGGGCCACACCGGCCGGAGCGGCTCGGCGCCCGCGTCCGACTCGAGGATTCGGTAGAGGTTCTCGAGCTCGGTCCATGCGCGATGGCACGTCTCGCACCGCGCGCAATGCGCCCGCACCCACGCGGACTCGTCCGGAGCAAGCTCCCCGTCGAGACAGGCCCGGATCTTCTCCGTCACGTGCGTCTCATGCCGTTCCATTGATCCATCAATCGTTGATTCGTTCATTGCTCTTCCCGCTCTCCGGCGAGCTCCTTCTTGAGAAAGACCATTGCCCGCTGCAGAAGCGATTCGACGGCGGGAACCGTCGTGTTCATCGCGGCGGCGACTTCCCGGTAGCTCAGTCCCTGATACCTTTGCAGGACGACCGCCTGTCTCTGGCGATCGGGGAGCCGCGCGAGCGCGGTCCGCACCGCCCGCCATTTCTCGCCGCGCTCGAGAATATCGTCGGCGCGCGCGCCGGGATCGGGCGGATCGTGGAGGAGCGGTTCGAGCCGGATCCATCGGACGATGAGATCCCGGCGAAGCCGGCTCCGTGCGAGATTTCCCGCGATCCGAAAGAGCCACGAGCGGAACCGGCCGTCCGGCCGATAGCGCCCCGACTCCGAGAAGACGCGGAGAAACGTCTCCTGGCTCATGTCCTGCGCCTCCTCGCGCGAGCCGAGCATACTTTCGAGGAAGCCGAACACCGGCCGCTCCCAGCGCTCGACAAGGAGGCGAAACGCCCCCTCGTCGCCTCGCGCCGTTCGTTCCATGAGATCGTCATCGTTCACGGTCGCTTATCGTGACAGCATCGCGCGACCGCCGTCACCCCATTTCACGCTGTCCTATAGTCCGCCGTCCGGTCGCGCGCCTCGTCCTTGTCCCTCGAAGCGGCGGAAGCGCATCCTCTCCGGACGCGGATCTTCATCGTCGAAGTCCGTTCCGCACCAGCAGCCGAACCCGCAGTGCGGCGCGAGCAGCATCTTGTCGCGCTGCTCCGGCGTCAGGATCTTCCGCACCGCGATCCGGCTCTCCAAGCGCGCGATCTGGAGGCTCGTCCGAATTCCGCCCATCTTCTCGGCGATCTTCTTCACCTTGGAAGCGTCCGGTTCATCCTTCATCATCTCGCCGCGGAGGTCGTGGCGCGCGAGCATCATTTCCTTGTGAAGAGAGAGGAGCTTCTTCTCGTCCGCGCTCCGGATCTTCTCGATCATTTCCTTCTGCTCGGCGGCGAGGTCGAGCCGGGCAGCCATCCTCTCGATGTCGAAGCCGGCCCCTTCCGGCCCCATGCAGAACGCGCCCCCGCACCGTCCGCCGCGCCCCGCCGGCCCGCCTCTTCCCAGTCCGCCCCAGGCGGCCGTCTCCGAAACGACGAGAGCGAGGGCGACGATCGCCGCCGCCAGCGTCCATCCGGTCTTCCGTGTCATCCCGTACCTCCTTGGTTCGATTGAAGTTCCGTCTACGGGGTGTCGGGCGCGCTCCCCTGCGGAGCCCGGTTCCCCTCCGCTCATCTTGCAGAACGCGCGGGCCTCGCGAAACCAGCGGTGCGCAGGGAAGCCTCGGGCATGCTCTTCACGAATCGTGTCACACGGAGAAGCGGATCAGCATCACGTCGCCGTCCTGGACGACGTACTCCTTCCCCTCGAGGCGCATCTTCCCCTTTTCCTTGGCGTGTTTCTCGCCGCCGAGCTCGACGAGAACGCCGAAGGGGATCACCTCCGCGCGGATGAACCCGCGCTCCAGGTCGGTGTGGACCTTGCCGGCGGCGTGCACGGCGATCGTTCCGCGCGGAATCGGCCAGGCGCGCGCCTCGTTCTGGTTCGCGGTGAAGAAGGTGATGAGGTCGAGGGCCGCGTACGCGCTCCGAATGAAGCGGCGTCTTCCGTGCCCCTCGATGCCGTAGCTCTCGTACAGCGCCTCGCGCTCTTCCTCGGGGAGCTCGCGGATCTCCCACTCGAGGAGCGCGTTGAGAGAGAGGACCGGAACGCCGAGCCGAGCGGCCTTCTCGGCGAGAGCGGTCGGCGGATCGGCGGGGCGATCCTCGCCGGCGTTTCGGAGCACGAGGATTCCCTTCAATGTTAAAAAACCATACCCGGCAAGCATTCGTTTCTCGTCCGGATCAAGACCGAGATCCGCAAGTCGCCCCTCTCCCTCGAGACATTCTTTCGCCTTCAAGAGAAGGTTCCACTCGCGGGTCTTCGAGGGGTCTCCCGACTTCTTTTCCTTCTCCAGATGGGGAAGTCTCTTCTCGACGACGGCGAGGTCGGAGAGGATGAGGTCCGCGCGGATCTCGTCGAGATCGGCCGCCGGATCAACGCGCCCTCCAGGGGCGGGCGCCTGCTCGGAATCGAAGTCGCGAAGCACGAGGGCGAGCGCGTCCGCGTCGCGAAGATACGGCAGGAGATCCTCGGCGCGCTCCCCGGAGCGGTCCGCGGCGCCGGGGAGGCCGGCGAGATCGACGAAGGAGATTTCGGCGGGAACCGCCTTCTTGGAGCCGAAGAGATCGGCGATCTTCGCCAGGCGCTCGTCGGGGACGCGGACCACGCCGAGGTTCGCCCCCCGCCTCCCCGCCGAAAAGGGGGTCGTGTCGGCGTCCGAACCCGTTAACAGGTTGAAAAGAGTAGTCTTACCGGACGACGGGAGTCCAAGGATTCCGACCTTCATCGGCTTCCTCCGCGCCACCATCCTACCAGAAACCCGTCCCGCGCGGGGAAGTCCGCGAAAGGAAAAGAAAAACCCGGACGGCGGCAGATGGGTGAAGGTGGAGAAGAAGGCCCACCGTCCGGGCGAAACGGCCGCCTCGCGACGGCCAATCCACGTATCGAACGCGGGGCCGAGATCTTTAGGGCGCGCCTGCAGAAGGGCCCTCGGGCGGCATGCAGGCGCACGAGCCGCGTTCTTGATTGACGGCGTCCTTCTCTTTTCGATAGAGTGTTTGTACGTCAAGCTTCGCTTGATACCGTCGATACCCGATCGGTTCGGTGTCGGAGGTCCGTTGATCCTCATGACAAAGAGAATCTTTGACTCGCGCCGAAGCGTTTCTCTCCTCGCGGTGTCTTCTCTTCTCTTCATAGCATGCGGCGATGACGGGAGCACTTCGCCCGCTTGCGAACCGGAGTGGGGAAAGCCGTCGTTCTCCGTGTCGCGGGAGCCGGGTGTCGAGCAGGAGCCTCTCCGAGTTCTTTGGGGAATGTCGGACCGGGACTTTTTCGCGTTCGGGCCGGCGATCGCTCTCCGATACGACGGCGCGAGCTGGCGGCCGGCGGAAGGCGGGGGAGGGTGGGGCTTTGGAGCGAGGCTCTGGGGAACCAGCGACCACGACCTCTTCGGCTTCAGAGGAGGGAGCGCGCGCGAGAGCATCTCTCACTTCGACGGGGCTTCGTGGACGGAGCAGGTTCTCCCCTGTCGCGCCTCGATCGAGGGCCTATGGGGCTCCTCCTCGGAGAATGTGTTCGCGGTCGGCCGCGTCTACGAGGTTCTCGCGGGCGCCGCCGGCTCGAGCGGAAAAGGAGCTCCTCGATCGTTGTCCGAAAGCGGGGTCCTGCACTTCGATGGATCCTCGTGGAAGGAGATGCTGCGCCTCAGCGGACCTTGGCTTACCTCGGTTCACGGCGCTTCGGAGGACGACGTCTACGCGGTGGGAGAGGGCGGGATCATCCTCCATTTCGACGGGATCGAATGGAGCGAGGAAGAGAGCGGCTCGTCGGTCGATCTACGGTACGTTCGCGTAGGAGAGGACGGCATCGTGTTCGCGGTGGACGGGTACGGCGCCGTTCTGGTCCGCGAAGCGGGCGGTTGGACGCTGCGTTCTTCGGGCGCTCCCGAGCTCTTCGACGACGCGTATCCCTCGATCTGGGGGACTTCGGTGTCGGATGTGTGGGCCGCGAGTCATCACGAGTGGATCCTGCATTTCAACGGTGTCCGATGGTCTCGCGTCGACACGGGATTCGGCGTCTGGTTCAACCAGATCTGGGGGGTGAGCCCCGGGGAGCCGTTCGTGGCGTGCGAGACGGGCGCGGTCATTCGCTGCGCTGCGGGCGAGTGGGTTCTTCTTCGAGAAGGAACGCAGAGTTCTCTCTGGGAGGTTCACGGGGCGAGAGCGACCGGCGTTCTCGCCATGGGAGGGCGGGATCATGGAGCCTTGCTCCGCTCGGAGGGAGGAGCCTGGCGAACCCTCCGCGATTCGTTCGCGGCGTCTTTCCGGTCGATCTGGTGCGAAGAGGACGGGAGCGTTGTCCTTGCCGGCACCTCCCGCTCGCTCCACTCCCTCCCGGAGGAAGTCTGCGTGGTTCGTCTCATCGGAGATACGCAAGACACACTTCTCGCGGGATTCCAGGGAGCGATCGATGGTCTTTGGAGCTCCTCGCCCGGGGAGCTCATCGCGGTCGGCCGCGTGCGCGATTCGACCGGCGCAAGGGGAGTCATCTATCGGTTGAACGGAGCCGTGCCCGAGGAGCGATCCGCCGGGCGGTTCTGGTGGTTGACCGACGTGTGGGGCGCCGGCGCAGACGACATCTTCGCAGTGGGCCAACGCGGCGAGATCGTGCACTGGAACGGAGAGGATTGGTCGCGGATGGAGAGCGGCGTCGACGGGTTCCTCAATGCGGTGTGGGGTCTCTCCGGAAGCGACGTCTTTGCGGTCGGCGATCTCGGTACGATCCTCCACTTCGACGGCAAAGCTTGGAGCATGCAAGAAAGCGGGACGTTCCAGGATCTCTACGACATCTGGGGAAGCCCGGATGTCGGCATGATCGCCGTGGGAAGCAGAGGAACGATTCTCCATTACGACGGATGCCGTTGGTCCCCTTGCCCGCGAGTGGACTGGAGCAGTCTCTTCGGAGTCTGGGGTTCGGAAGAGGACGGGATCTTCGCGGTCGGCCAGAACGGGATCGTCCTATGGGCCGCGACGCCGATCCCGTAGCCGAATCGAGATTCGTCCGGCTTCCTTTCAACTGCCCGTTTCGTTGCCCTTCCGGGACATGTGGTTTACCATCGGGATCATCTCGCAGTTTCGAACTCCGCAGGGAAAAGGAGCGGTTCATGATTCAGAAGGTCATCGAGCGGTTGGAGAGGGAGAAGAAGAAGGCGGTGGAGGATCTCGTCGAGATCTTGAAGATCCCGAGCGTCTCCGCCGATCCGGCGCGCAAGAGCGACGTGCGGAAGGCGGCCGAGTGGCTCGCCGCCAAGATGAACGCCGCCGGGGTGAAGACGGAGATCAAGGCGACGGCCGGGAACCCGATCGTCTACGGCGAATCGCCCGGTCCGAAGGGCGCCCCGACGATCCTGATCTACGGCCACTACGACGTGCAGCCCCCCGACCCGCTCGATGAATGGGAAAGCCCGCCCTTCGAGCCGGTGGTCAAGGGCGGAAAGGTTTATGCGCGAGGTTCCTCGGACGACAAGGGGCAGCTTCTCACGCACGTACGCGCGATCGAGGCGTGGCTCGCCGAGGCGAAGAGCCTTCCGATCACGGTGAAGGTCATCCTGGAGGGGGAGGAAGAAATTTCATCCATCAATCTTCCTGCGTTTCTCCGCGAGAATCGGGAAATGCTGAAGTGCGATGTGGTGGTCGTGTCCGACACGTCGCAGTTCGCGCCGGGGATGCCGGCAATCACTTATGGTCTCAAGGGTATTGCCTACGCCGAGGTGCGGGTCCAGGGACCGAGCGCGGATCTTCACTCCGGCTCGTTCGGCGGTTCGGTCGCGAACCCGGCGAACGTGCTCGCGAAGATGATCGCCGAGATGCACGACGAGAAGGGGCGCGTCGCGATTCCCGGTTTCTACGACGACGTGAAGCCGCTCGAGGATTGGGAGCGGAAGGAATACGCGCGTCTTCCCTTCGACGACGAGGAGTACAAGAAGATCACCGGCGTCCCCGCGCTTTGGGGCGAGGAGGGCTACACGACGACCGAACGGCGCTGGGCGCGGCCGACGCTCGACGTGAACGGGATCTGGGGAGGCTACCAGGGAGAAGGGGGGAAGACGATCATCCCGGCGCGCGCGGGAGCGAAGATCAGCATGCGTCTCGTCCCGAATCAGGATTCGGAGAAGATCGCGAAGCTCTTCGCGGAGCACGTGAGGAAGGCGGCCCCTCCGTCGGTGCGAGTCGAGGTGATCCCGATGCACGGGGGGAAGCCGTTTCTCATCGATCCGAAGCTCCCGATGTTCGAGAAGGCGGCGCTCGCGATCGAGAAGGGTTTCGGAAAGAAGCCGGTCTTCATCCGCGAGGGAGGCTCGATCCCGATCACGCAGACGTTCAAGGAGGTGCTCGGAGCGGACACGCTTCTCCTCGGATGGGGGCAGAACGACGACCGGACCCACTCGCCGAACGAGCGCTTCGATTTGGAGGATTTCCATCGCGGGACGCTCGCGTCCGCGCATTTGATCGGTCTCTTGGGAGGGTAGCGCCGACGCCTGCCGCGGTCACCCGTCGTGGTGGCGTCATCGGACGGCGGGTCTCTCCTTCGCGCCGCATGCGCGAAGGAGCTTCCTCGCCACCCCGTCGCTCTTCGCGACCGTGGGAGCTTGGATCGATGGTGTCCGTGGCGATCCGCGTGGAGGGGAAGCTGGGGTCACGTACCGAATTCGGCTACTGCTCCGCCGGTTCGCGCCGGTTCTCGCGGCGCCAGATGTGAGGCGGGTCGAAGGGGGGCTTCGGCGCCTCGCGAGCCGCATCGAGGATCGCGGCGGCGATCTCCGGGAAGCCGCTGTCCCCGTAGTGCGAGATCGTTTCGTAGGCGAGACTTTCACGAATCAATGGAATCGCGAGGAGCTCCCCGTCGATAAAGACGTGCGCGAGAAGTCTGCCGTAGCGGTCGTTCTGGTGGGGAAGATACGTGACGCGCTTCGCCTTGCGAAGAAGCTCCTCGGTGCGCGCGGCCGCCTCGCGCCCGTACGGCTGATCATCGAAGAAACCGTGCTCCCTGTGCGTGATCTCGGGGGTGTCGATTCCGAGGACGCGGATCGTCGTCCCGTCGAACGAAAACGTATCGCCGTCGTCGTAGTCGATCCGCTCCTTCGGGATCGGGATCGCGCGGTCGGTCTCGAGCGCGGAGCGGGTCGCGCACGAGACCGCGACCAAGAAGAGGAGAAGGAGAGGAAGGAAGAGTGGTGATCGCGCATGACGCCGCATGATTAGTCGTTCCTCTTGTTCTTACGATGGGTCAATCGACCAGGTAGTAATCGATCGTCGTGACGACCCGGACGTTCTTGAGATCGGGCGAGTTCCGGTCCCGATCCTCGATCGAGAAGTAGCCTTGCGTCGCACGCCGGATCTTCCCCACCTTGCTCCCGGAGTCGCGGGCGAACTTCTCGGCCGCTTTCCTGCCGTCTTTCGTGGCTTCTTCGATCATCTCCGGCTTGATCGCGTTCAGGCTCGTGAAGAGGAACTCGGTCGGCGTCTCCCAGCTGTAAGCGGCGAGCGCGACCCCCTTCCCGACGAGCTCTCCGGAGCGCTCCATCGTCTTCTTCACGAGCTCGACGTTCTTCGTGCGCGCGGTGACGGTGGCGTCGGCGGTGTAGCGGTATTGGCTCCGCGCCTCCATTCCGCGGGCCCGCTCCGCCTCCACGTCGGTGACGCGCGGGGCCGAATAGGAAATCTCGTTCTCCGCGAAGCCGGCCTCGCGCAGGAAAGCGGCGATCGTTCCGCGCCCCGTATCGATCTCCCGCTGGAGCGCGGCCAGGTCGTTCGCCGCCGCCTTGAAGGTGATCGGCCAAATGGCGAGATCGGCGCTCACCTCGCGCTCGGCGAGTCCCTTCACCGTGACGAAGCGCTCGCTCGCTCGCCCCTCGTAAAAGCCGATCCCGATGGCGATCCCCGCGATCGCGACACAAAGACCGAGCACGAGCGCGTTCAAGAAGCCTTCTCTCGGCATCGCTCTTCTCCGTTTCGCTGAGGAAACCTCGATCCATCCCGCGGCGCGATTCTATCTCATGCGGGCTTCCGCATCACGAAGAAACCGGAGCCGTACCAGCCCGCGTTCCGGCGGTAGAGCTCCGCCTCGCGCTCCTCGCGGTCGAGCACGGCGAGCGCCGCAGCATCTCCCGCGTGCTTCGCGCGGAGGGCGCGAACGCGTTCGACGAGGGGGCCGAAGTACTCGTCCCACCAGAACGTTTCGGGAAGCGTGAAGTGCCCGACCGGCTCGTAGCCGTTCTTCGGAATCGCGGCGATGTACTCGGGCGCGGTGCGGATTCCCGGATAGTTGCCGCTCCAGCCATCGCGGATCTCTCGGGGAGGGTTCGGCCGGAGCCAGACCCCCTCGTGGACGACGAGGAAGCCGCCCGCCCGGATCAGCTTTCGCCACTCGTCCAAGCCCTTCTCGAAACCGATGATGTGGATCGCCCCCTCCGCCCAGACGATGTCGAAACTCTCATCGGCGAAGTCGATCGCGAGCATCGATCGGTTCACGGTCTCGATGCGTTCCGCGAGCCCCGCCTCGCGCGCGTTTCTCGCGAGCTTCTCGAGCGCGGATGCGTCGCAATCGAAACCGATCGCGCGGCCGCCGGCGAGCTTGACGAGCTCGATCGTCACGTCGCCCGATCCGCACCCCACGTCGAGAATGCGCGGCTCCTCCATCCGGGGAAGCATCGCGTGGGCGCGGCGCGTGTGGACGAGCCTCGCCTGATTCCCCTCGAAGAGGCCCGCGCGGATTTCTTTCCCGATGCTCATTGCCTTCCCGTTCTCCGGCAACTGCGCGCTCCCTACGCGGCCTTGTTCATCGGGGTGATCCGGGACTTGAAGAAGATCGAGGTGATGAGCTCGATGAGGAGCCCGTAGACCACGCCGAAGAGGAGCGTTCCGAAGAACATCCACCCCTTGTTGAACTCGGGGCTCTCCGGCGCCATGAGCCCGCCGGTCGCGAGCGGGACGCTGAAGATGAACCCCATGAGGAGGCCGTGCGCCCACCAGCGCATGCAGGTGAGCCCGCTCACGCCGATCGCGAAGCCGATCAGCATGCGGCTCGTGATGATCTGATAGATGGCGGGCGTCGGGACATCGCCCGGGCCGCTCGTCGCGAACCCCATGCAGACGAGCCCGAACATGAGACCGGAGAGAGTCGCGACGAGGATTCGCTTACCCGTGGGCATCGGAATCTCCTTTCACCCCGCGCGCTTTGCGCGGACTTGGTTGACGATCGGGCGGATCTGATCCGCCAGTGCCGTGAGACCGTGGTCGGTTGAGATCCGGAGGGCTTCCTCGGCGAGGGGAAGCGCCTCTCCGGGCTTCTTCATTCCGAACGCCAGGGCGCTCGCCTGACTCGCGAGCGAGAGGGCGAGCCCCTCGGGGTTCCCGAGCTCGCGGCAGATGCGCTCCACGTCTTTCAGTAGCGTCATGGCCTCGTCGAGGCGTCCCCAGTCTCGGAGGATGAGTGCCTGATCACCCAGGGACTCCCGAAGCCCTTCTTCGTTCCCGAGCTCCCGACAAATGTGCTCTCGCTCCTTGTGAAGCTCGATTGCTTCATCGAGTCGTCCCAGGCCCTCGAGGATGGACGCTTGGTTGCCCACCGATCTCTGCAAGCTGTCCTTGGTCCCGAGCTCGCGGCATCGGAAGTGCTCCGCGAGATGCCGGCGAACTCGAAACGCCTCCTCAGGGTGGCCGGTGTCGGCGAGGAGCAGCCCGAGAAGCCACGCACGATCAGTCTCCGTGTCTTCGAGGAGCGCCGACTTCCCCGATCCCGACTCGCCGAGCACGACGAGGGGCGGCCCGTCCCCTGCCGCGTGCCCGTCGAGCCTTGCGTAGTAATCCTCCCGCGGGATGTAGACCCTTGCGCGGCTCTCCGCGAACGCTTCGTGGTCGAGCGCCTCGCGGTCGAGGGGATCGAGCGTCTCGTCCTCTGGAAAGAGGCGGTCGATCACCTCCCGCATGTCGCGAAGAACGAGCGCGCCGAGCGTGCGCGGGTTCGCATATCCCTCCCGAACCGGAAGCCCGCTCGCCCGGATGCGCTCCTTGAGCGCGCGAAGCTTCTCCGCCGCCTCGGGGCTCTCCGCGCGATGCGCCGCGCGATTCTCCCCCGGCAGGTTCTCCACGTACGCGGGATCCCGAAAGTAGAAGAACGCGTGCTCGGCCATCTCCGGGTTCCTGAGAACGCCGTGCAGGATCTCGAGCTCGGTGACCGAGTGATCGAGGTGCTCGCGAAGCCGGGGTTCCTTTTCGATCATCTCCTCAGAGATCCTCCCAGGGAGCCAGCCGTAACGTTCTGCGAGGATCCCGATGAAGTACGGCCGGCAGCGATGGATCTCCTCGAGGCAGATCGGGAGGACCTTCCCCTCGGCGCGTTCCTCGTCGGTCACGCCCCAACGGAGATCGACTTCTCCCCAAACGAAAGGTTAATCCTATCATTCGATCCGTGAGACGGCAACGTTTCGTGCGGGCGCCCGCCGCGACGATCGGCTCGTCCGTGCGACCCCGTTCACGAGGCAATTGAAGCGTCGCGGGAGTTCGGCTAGGATGCTTGTGAGGTGCGGACGCGCGAACCGGACGAGCGCAGACGCCGCCCGGCGAGGAGGCGGCGAGCGCGAATCCGAAATCGCGAGCGCCTCGAGTCTCTTGGGCTCCGAGGAGACGGAAGAAGAAGCGACGCAAGTGAATGCTGAGAGGAACCGAAGTCGGCGCGAATCGAGACGGGCCTACGGCGCGAGCGACCGCGCGCGGGGCCATCTTATTTTCTGGTTCGGGTGGGGCGTTCTCTTCCTTCTCGCCTTGGTGCTAGGATCAGTCGGGTACTATCGCTATCTCCATCCGTCCGAGACGGGGCCGGGCTTCAGCTCGCTTCACCATCTTCTCTCTTCGCTCTACTTCTCTCTTCAGCTCTTCGCTTTGAACACGGGGTTCAATGAGGAGTTCCTCACCCGTCCGCTCGGATGGCCGCTGGAAGCTGCCCGATGGCTCGCGGCCCTCGTGTCGGCCGGCACGATCGCCTATGCGCTCGTCGGTCTGTTCGGCAAGCAGATCAGCGACTATCGGCTCCGGCACATGCGGGGACACGCCGTTCTTTGCGGGCTCGGGGATTGGAGCGTGGAGCTCGCGCGGGAGCTTCGCGCCGCCCGCGAGAAGGTCGTCATCGTCGAGAAGGATCCCGCCGATGAGTGGATCCCGGTCTGCCGGGCGCGAGGGATCCCGATCGTTGTCGGAGATGCGACCGACGAGATGATTCTCTCGAGAGTCGGGATCGAGGGCGCTCGCTCCCTCGTTGCGTTTTGCAGCGAGGACGGAACGAACGCGTCGGTCGCGCAGGCCGCCGGTCGAGCATTGAAAGGGAACAAGCGGAAGACTCCTCTTCCGTGTCACGTGCACATCACGGATGTTTCTCTTCGCGAGGCGTTTGAGAGGGAACGGGTGCTCGGGGGGGCATCCGGCATGACGGACGTTCATCTCTTCAGCTGTTTTCAGGCCGCTGCGCGCGAGCTCGTAAGGGAAGCCTTTTCGAGTTCCCGGATGGAGAACCTGAAAAGCCCGAGCACGGTTCACTTGGTTGTTCTCGGCTTCAGCGGGATGGGAGCGGAGGTCGCTCTCCAGGCCGCGCGCCTTGGGCATTTCCGCCCGGGCGTTCGGCTTCGGATCACGGTGGTCGATCTCGACGAGACGGCGGTGAGCGCGTTTCGGGCGCGCTACCCCGCGATGGGGCGCGAGGACGTCGCCGCGTTCGAATTTCGCAAGGCCGGTGTCGAGAGCGAGGATGCACGCGCGTTCCTAGAGAAGGCCGCGGAGGAAGAGGGCGTCGTTCTCTTCTGCGCGGTTTGTATCGGCGACGATTGCCGTGCGGTCGACGCCGCTCTCCGGCTCCCCCGCGTATTTCGGGAGAGGAGGCTCCCAGTCCACGTTTGGCTCCGCGACGCGGACGGGATCGCGGCCCTTTTCTCGAGGTCGCCCGAAGAAGGCGCGGTGCTGCCCGCGCACCTCTCTCCTTTCGGTCTTCCGCGATCCTGCGCGAGCCGCGCGGCTCTGCTCGGGATCGACTCGGATCGTGTCGCGCGCGCGATCCAAACGGACTACCGAACCGAGCGTCTCCGTCAGGAACTGGAGAAAGAGGGAAAGACGCTCCCGCAGGAGGTGACCGGTCCTGAACCGGACCTTGATGTGCTCGAGCGTCTCATTGCGGAGATCCCCAAGCTGGCGGACGATCGCGCGATGCGACCTTCGGAATCCCTCACCGAGGAGTTCCGCAATTCGAACCGCCAGCAGGCGGATCACATGCCGATCAAGCTGCGAACGATCGGATGCTACGCGGCGAAGGCTCCCGAGAGCCCGAACGACGGGGAAGCACGCTTCACGAAAGAAGAGAGCGAGATGCTCGCGGAAATGGAGCACCGGCGCTGGATCGCTGAACGCCGTCTCGCCGGCTGGGACTACGCGCCGGGAAAGAAGAACGTCGATCTCAAGCTCTCGCCGTCTCTCCTCCCGTGGGACGAGCTCGAGGAGAAGATCAAAGACTACGATCGAAACACGGTCGGCCGGATCCCGAACTACCTAACGATCCTCGGCCTGAAGATGTTCCGCTCGGGCGGGAAATCGCACGCCTTGTGAACGGATCTCCTGCTGTCGAGGGAGTTCCTCGATCCGAGGCGGCGCGAGGAAGACCCGCCGATTCGGTCATGCGCGGCTCAGCCTCTCCCTGATCCTCTCGATCGTGAGAGGAGCCGAGCCCTCGTAGTGATTGTTTACGTTGAGATAGACATCGACGCTGCTCCCGACGAACGTTCGGATCATCGCGGCGATCCGGTCGAGCTCCACGTCCTTCGGGGCGACGATCCGGTTCCACTTCTTCTTCGTCGCCTCCTCGATGCCCCCGCGATCGGGTCCGTGAAGACGGATTACGGCGGTTTCGATCTTCTCGAAGAAGCGGGCGTGCTTCTCGACCACTTCAGCGACCGGCGGCATCCAATAGCCGTGAAGGAGAACGGGCGCCAACTGGTGCCCGGCTAGAAAATCGAAATACGCATCGTCTAGGTAGTTGTTGTTTCGGATCTCGACCGCGTACGAAAAACCGGAGGGGAGCTTCGAAACGAACGCCGCGAGCCGATCGAGAAACCGCTTCTGCGAAACCATCTTGTTTCGGTTCAGATATTCGAACTGGAAGAGAAGCGGTCCGAGGACGTCGTGGAGCGGTTCGATCCGCGCGAGAAACCTCTCGAAGAGATCGATCGAAAGAAAACCCGGGTTCTCGACGAGCGGATCGGTCTTGGAAGCGAGATAGCAATGAGTGAGCGTGATGCTATTCGGCACCTTGATCGTGAAGCGAAAATCGTCCGAAACGGATTGCCGATACGCTTTCGCATCCACGATCTCCGGGAGCCGGATCTCGTATTCTCCGAAGAGCGACCAGAACCAACGGTCGATCTCGACGGTGTCGTACCGCGTTGCGTACTCTCGGAGCGCGTTCTTGGGCTTCGCGCTCGAATAGACGAGCCCTTCCCACGACGGGTAGAGCCAGCTGCACGTTCCGATGCGAATACGCGCCATCGGTCTTGTCCCTTGTCCTCTCTACGGCGCCGCGTGCGGCGCCGGTCCGCGCAAGCCAATCCTCCTGCAATTGTACACATCCTTCGTCCTCCCGCCGCGCAACGTTCGACGAGCGGACCGATCGAGACCCTGGCGATTGACTCTCGGGAGCGGATGGGGCGGCTCTTCGCGACAGGCAAAGATCGGGCCGTACGATCGGAGAGAAAGACAGGGCATCTTCGAGACGTTATGATCGACAGGCCCGATCGAGCCTGTCCGCACCGAGAGGCGAAAAGGAGAAGGGGAACCACGCATGACGAGCGGAAGTCTTGCCGAAACGATCCGGACCATCAACGAATCGATCAACGCGTTTCTCTGGGGGCCGTATGCGCTTCTTCCGCTTCTCCTCGGCGCGGGGCTCTACGTCTCGATCCGTCTCGGTTTCCTGCAGTTCACGCGGTTTCGAAGAATGCTCTCGGAGACCGCGGCGAAGATCCTGCAGCGCGGGCCGAAGGCGGAGGGGGACATCACTCCTTTCCAAGCGCTCACCGTCGCGATGGGGGGGACGGTCGGGGTGGGCAACATCGCCGGCGTTGCGACCGCGATCACGCTCGGCGGCCCCGGCGCGGTCTTCTGGATGTGGATCTCCGGGCTTCTCGGCATGGCGACCAAGTTCTGCGAGGTCGCGCTCGGCCAGCACTACCGGATCCGCGAGCCCGGCGGCCCGATGATCGGCGGGCCGATGACCTATATTCGGCGCGGGATGGGGGCGCGGTGGGGATGGCTCGCGTCTCTCTTCTGCGTGTTCGGAGCGCTCGCCGCCTTCGGCATCGGGAACATGGTGCAGGCGAACGCGGTCGCGGAGGGGCTCGAGCACTTCGGCATGCCGCGCTGGATGGCGGGGACGGCGATCCTCGTCGCGGTCGGCGTCGTGACGATCGGCGGGATTCAGTGGATCGCCCGCGTCGCTTCGTTCTGCGTTCCGGCGATGTGCGGGATGTATCTTCTCGGCGCCCTTCTCGTGATCGTTCTTTATGCGGCGCGCATCCCCGACGCGCTCGGTCTCATCTTCACCCACGCGTTCACATCGGAGGCCGGCATCGGCGGTCTTCTCGGATCGGCGGTCCGCCACGGGTTCGCGAAGGGGCTCTTCTCGAATGAGGCGGGGCTCGGGAGCGCGCCGATGGCGCATGCGACCGCGCGGACCGATCACCCGGCCCGCCAGGGGATGTGGGGGATCTTCGAGGTCTTCGTCGACACGATCGTCATGTGCTCGGCGACCGCGTTCGTGATCTTGCTCACGGGAGTGTGGCGCGAGGGGGCGGAAGGCGCGACGCTGGTGATGCAGGGATACACCTGTCTCTTCGCGAAGATGTTCGCAGCCGACGTCGCGATGGCGCTCGGGTTCGGTCTCGTGACGGTGAGCATGATCCTCACCGCGTACGACACGAACCTCGCGTGGTGCTTCTACGGGGAGACATGCGCCGCGTACCTCACAGGGCGCGGGCGGGCGACGCGCGCGGTCTATCGAGTCGTCTGGCTCCCCTTCACGCTGATCGGCGCGATCGGCGGGCTCCGCCTGATCTGGGGGATCGCCGACACGCTGAACGCCCTGATGGCTCTTCCGAACTTGATCGCGCTCTTCGCGCTCGGCTCCGTCTCGGCGCGCCTCGCGCGCGGGTTCTTGGCGGGGGAATCGTACCGGCCACCGGCGGACATCTGATCCCCGCGCTTCTCGGGAGACCGCCGCGCGCGACCGGCGCCGGACGGAATGTTCTCCGCCGCGCACGCGCCGCGTGGTACGATCATTGTACGCTTCCTTGAACAAGCGAGAGGGACGGCCGCCAGAAGCAAGGGCCGCGTCCGGCCGCCCGGGCTCCCCGGATCGGAGTCGGAATGAGAACCGTGCTGCTCGGCGTCGTCTTTCTCCTCGCTTTGCGGCCTGGAGGATCCGCCGGCGAGCCGGCGACCCTTCGCGAGATGTTCGAGAGGGCGGGCCCGCGGGAGGGCTACGACCGCTGGGTGGAGCTGGAAACAGGGGTCGTCTACACGGGGGGACTCCTGATCGGCCCGCTCTTCCTCCCCTACTCCGACACCCCCGTCGGCGAGCCGGGCCGGACGTCCGCATCGTCGGCAACGGGGCGATTCTCGATCTCCGGGGCGGCCAGATCTGTCTCTCGTACTGCAATAATCGTTTCGATATCGACGATTGCATCATCATCAATGGAGGTATTCGCTTCCGCGGCTACCGGAGCGAGTCGGTCGATCTGCGTCCCTCCGGATCGGTGCGGCAGGTCACCTTCTGGCGGCCGCACGATTACGCGGTCCGCCTGCAGGTCGAGAACCCGGACGTCGTCGTCGAACGAAACCTGATCGTGGATGCCGTGAACACGGGATCGGACTTCCTCTACCTGACTGGCATCCCCTCGGAGTGGCTGCCGACCGGCGCGAGCATCGCATCGGGGCTCGGGGCGTCGGGAATCCGCGAGAACTGGAGCTTTCACGCGGACTCGGCGGCCAACGCGAATCCCCTCTCCCACTTCTCTTTTCTGTGCCCGTACGGGTGATTCGAGCCTCAAGGCTGGCCGGGGGCCGAGCTTCCGCCCTACGACAACGTGATCGGGGTCGATCCTCTTCTCACGGATCCCGAGGGGGGGCGACTTTCGCCCGCAACCGGGATCGCCGGCCGCGGGATACGGCTGCAGGACGTTTCCCGAGACTCCGCACCGCGCACGGCGCGAGGCGGTCTTTTCATCGTATCCGGTCCCCGTCGACCGGGCCGGCCGCGGCGGTCTTCCGTTCGAGGCGCGCGCGCTCGACGTGTCCGGGCCGATCGAGACGAACACCGTCTGGAGCGCCGACATGGTGCGCGTTCAAGGAGACATCGAGGTGGCGGACGGCGTCACTCTCGCCGTTTCTCCCGGCGTGCGCGTGGAGTTCCAGGGCTACTTCTCGCTGACCGTGCGCGGACGGCTGCTGGCGCTCGGCGAGCCCGAAGCGCGCATCGAGTTCACGAGCTCCGACCCCGACTCTTTCGCCGCGGACTCCACCCTTGCCGGGGCGTGGGCCGGCATCCGCTTCCCATTTACTTCGGAAATCAACCAATGTTCCGAGTTGAAATACTGCGTGATCGAGTATGCCAAGAACGCCGGCGACTCCTTGCGCGGCGGCGCTCTGCGAGTGAACGGCTTTTCCAAGCTCCGCGTGGAGAACTCGGTTCTGCGCCGCAACGTCGCCGATTTCGGGGGCGCTTTCGCCTTCACGCACTTCGCTTCGCCCGAGATCACGGGCTGCCTCATCGTCGAGAACGTCGCCTTCATCGGGGGTTCGGCCGTCCATTGCCTCGACGCCTACCCGCGGCTCGCCGCTTGCACGATCGTGGCGAACGAGGACCGGAACTCGGAGATGTTCGATCCGGCCGCCGCGATCTACGCGCACCTCTCGAAGCCCCGAATCACCGGGAGCATCCTCCGGGAAAATCCGTCCAACTACTTCGAGCCGACGCAGATCTTGTACGGGAAGAACTGGTACACGACGTGGAGCGACATCGGCGGCGGCTGGCCGGGCGGGGGGAACATCGATGAGGATCCGCTCTTCGTCGGCGAGGCGCCGCATCCCTTTGCGCTTCAAACGATGTCGCCCTGCGTGAACGCGGGACCGCCCGACAGCGCGGGCCTCGGTCTTCCCGCGAGGGATCTGGGCGGAACTCCCCGCTTTCTCGATGGACGGATCGACATGGGCGCCTACGAAGGCGATCCGCAGGCGACCGGGGTCGGGCTCGCCGTCGGCCCATTCCGACTCGAGCCCAACCTCCCCAATCCCTTCGCCTCGGCGACGTCGATTCGCTTTCGCTTGGCGGAGAGCCGTTCCGTTCGTGTCGACGTCTGCGACGCGGCCGGACGCCGGGTCGCGCGGCTCGCGGACGGAGTTCGCGGTCCCGGTCTCCACGAGGTCGCCTGGAACGGGACGCACGATCGCGGCCGGCCCCTTCCGAGCGGCGTCTACTTCGCGCGGCTGGACGCGGGGCCGGTGAGCGGTTCGCGGAAACTGATCCTCTTGCGTCGATAACGTCGATCCGTCGGAAGCGTGCTTCTTGCGCCCCGGTCGGGAAAACACCGGTCGTGTTCCTGTCGGCCTGAGAAACCACCCGCCGGAGCGGTGATCCCCGCGCTATCCCGGCAGCCCGACCCCTTGCCAGCCGAGGAAGCCGGAAATGAGAACATTAATGCTCATGTCGACAACAGCCAATACATAAAGGACCGCCGAAATCTGGAAGACGGATCTCCGCGCCCTTCTCGTTTCGAGCACGAAGGCAAGAGCCCCGATGCCGATCGAGAGGACGAGGAGGGCGGTGTCGAGCATTGACCAGACCCGGTAGTGGAAACCGCCCGCGAGAGGAGAGGCGAGCAGGAAGAGGAACTGGATCACGAGGAATCCCTTGAGGCGGGTCATCTCCTCGGGGGAAGCCTCCTCGATAGAACCGCTTGGGGCCGCCTGTGGAAACCGGTTCTCGCTATGGTCTTCGGCGTCGTGCATGGGGTTCTCCCGCTCGGCTCTCGCACGGGCGCGGCCTCCGGACGGGAGCCGCGCGGGAACGATCCCGCGAGCCGAGTAGGGATCTCTCCCGAAGGCGAAACGCGCCGCGCCCGAAAACGTTCAAGCGAACGCTGCGGCCGACTAGATCGCTCCCTTCTCCTTGAGAGCCTTACGATCGGCCTCGCCGTATCCGAGCGAGCCGAGGATCTCCGCGGTATGCGCGGAGAGACGGGGCGGGGGCGCATCGACGCTCGCCGGCGTGCTTGAGAACTTGGCGGTGAGGTTGAAGAGCCGGATCTCGCCGATCTCGTCTTCCTTCACGCTGACGATCGACTCGCGGTGCCGGATCTGCGCGGAGTCGAGGGCGGCTCCCAGCGAAAGGATGTCTCCGGATGGAATCCCCTTCGCGTTCAGCGCCTCGACCCACTCGGCGGTTCCCTTTTCCGCGAGCCTCGCCTCAAGGAGCGGCGTGAGGAGCTTCCGGTTCGCCTTGCGCGTGTCGCGCTCCTGGAATCTGGGATCGGTCTTCAGCTCCGGAACGCCGAGGATGTCGGCGAGGTCCTCCCACTGCTTCTGCTGGTTGGCGGCGATGTTGATGTGGCCGTCCTTCGTGCGGAATGTGCCGGACGGGGCGGCGGTGAAGTTGTCGTTCCCCATCGGGACGGGGGGCTTTCCGCCGATGAGAAGATTCGCGGCGACCCATCCCATGAGAGGCATGATCGAATCGAGGAGCGCGATGTCGATGAACTGCCCCTCGCCGCTCCGCTCGCGATGGAAGAGCGCCGCCAGGATCGCGAAAGCGGCGTTCAGCCCGCCGACCGTGTCGCATACGGGGAAGCCTGAGCGGAGCGGGTGCAGGCGCTCGTCCCCATTCACGTCCATGACGCCGGAAAGCCCCTGCACGATCTGGTCGTAAGCGGGCTTGAACGCGTCCGGGCCTGTCTGTCCGAACCCGGAGATCGCGCAGTAGATCAGCTTCGGGTTCGTCTTGCGGAGCTCGCCGTAGGAGAACCCGAGCCGATCCATCACGCCGGGCCTGAAGTTCTCGACGAGCACGTCGGTCGTACGAATCAGCTTGCGGAAGACCTCCTTCGCCTCCTCGACCTTGAGGTTCAGCGTGATCGACTTCTTGTTCGCGTTCTGGGCGAGGAAGCTCGTCCCCATCAGCTTCTTGTTCAGCTCGGGCACGTTCCCAAGCTTGCGCGCGAGGTCTCCCCCGTCCGGGTTTTCGATCTTGATCACCTCGGCGCCGAGGAGCGCGAAGTGCATCGTGGCGAAGGGGCCCGCGAGCACGTTGGTCATGTCGACGACGCGGATGTTATTGAGAAGCTTCATGACGGATTATTCTCCCGCTTTCTTGAGATCGAGGAGGGATCCCGACTTCAGAATGAACCCAGGAAGTTCACGGTTGAAATACGTGCCGACCATTCGGGCGACGTCGAGGAGCTTGTCGAGCCGAATGTCGGTCCGGATGCCCATCCGCTGAAAGGAGTGGACGAGGTCCTCGCTGCTCACGTTCCCCGCCGGGAGCTTCGTGAACGGACATCCGCCGAGGCCGCCGAACGCGGACTCGAACGAGACGGCGCCGGCTCTCCACGCGGCGTAACAGTTCGCGAGGCCGAGCCCGTAGGTGTTGTGGAAGTGGCAGGCCGGCCGCGCCGCTGGGTCGAGGTCCCGGATCGCGCCGAACATCTCCTCGACTTGGATCGGGTGCGCGTGTCCCGCGGTGTCCGCGAGGCTGATCTCCCGGATTCCGGCCGCGAGATACTCCTTCACGATCCCGAGCACCTTCTCCTTCTCGACCGGACCCTCGAAGCCGCAGCCGAACGCGGATTGAACAGAAACCTGCACCTTCTTCCCCGCCTCGGCCGCCTTCTTCGCCATCGGCACGATTCGAGAGAGCGCTTCCGCGGTGCTCATGCCGGTGTTCTTTCGGCTGTGCGTTTCGCTCGCCGACACGCCCATGCAGAACATCTCGACCCCTGACGCCATCCCGCGGTCGAGCCCCTTTTCGTTGAGGACGAGGCCGGAGAGCGTGACCCGCTCCGGCTTCCTTCCGGGCGCGGTAAGGAGCGCGAAGAGCCGATCCGTGTCGGCCATCTGCGGCACCTTCTCCGGATGGACGAAGGAACCGACCTGCACGATATCCACGCCCGATTCGACGAGAGCATCGATCCAGCGAATCTTCTCCTCGGTCGGCACCGCGGTCTTCTCGACCTGCAAACCGTCGCGCAGGCCGACCTCGTGGATGAGAATCGCGTTGTTTCCCCATTCGCTTCGCATGTGATCCTTCTCCGTGCGCTCGCGGCGCGTGCGGCGTCGTTCGAGCGGCCGGTTCTCCCCGATGAACCCGCCCCCTCGGACCGCTCCTATCGATTCGTCGATCGGGGTTCCACGCCGCGGTTCGAGACGAGTGTATCCTAGAACTCGCCGGGAGTTCAACGAGCTCCGGCGCAGCGGGAGAGCGCTCGAACTCGTGTATTTATATGTGGTTATGGCGATAGCGCCGGGCGGGTGCGTGGTTCTCCTTCGCCGGGCGCTCGGCTACTCACCGGGGATCCCCGGCTCGACGAAGAGGGTCTTCTCGCGCGCGCAGGTCACCTTGCCGGGAGGCCAGCCCTTCGGCTTCCGCACGTGGCGCCTCTCGGTGTAGATCACGGGGACCTTCGCGGCGTGCTTCGCCTTCGAGTGCCGCGCGGCGATCGCTGCGGCTTCGAGAAGAGCCTCGCGGGGGACCGGCTTCTTCGGATCGTCGCGGAGAAGGACGACGTGCGATCCGGCGGCCTGCGCCGCGTGAAACCAAAGATCCCGCGGGCGCGCGATCTTGAAGGTTAAAAGATCGTTCTCCTTGTTGTCGCGCCCGACGAGAACGGTGTAGCCCCCGGCGATCGTGTATTCCCTCGGGCGGACCGGAAGGGCGCGCTCCTTCGGCTTCTTGATCTTCTCGCGCCAAGAAGCCTCGCGTCTTGCCGGGCGGAGAAGCGAGCCGACGCGCGCGCGGATGTGTTCCGCTTCCTCCTCGCTCCGGACTCCGTCGATCTCCGCGAGAATCGATTCCAGCGAGGCGATGCGGCGCTCATTCTCCGCGATCCGCCCCTCTACGATCTCCGCGCCTCTCTCCCCCTTCTTGGCGAGCCGGAAGAGACGCTCGATGTTCTCCCGCGCGCTCGCCGCCGGGTCGAGCGCGATCGTGATCGCGCCCCCTTGGTACGGATCGGGGAGGACGACCTCGGATGCGCCCTTCTCGATCTCGCCGAAGTGGATGCTGAGGATCTCCGCCTCCTTGCGATGGATCGGGGCTCGTTCCGCGTCGCGGAGCTCGGCCCGTTGCTTCTCGAGAACCCTGAGGAGACGCTTTCGCTCCCGCGCCGCGCTCGAGCGAATCTCGCGAACGGTATCCGCGAGGAGGACTTCCCCGCCGGCCATCCGCCACCAGGTCCGGGCCGCCTCGAGCGGATCCGCGAACGTCTCCGGAGAATCGTCCTCGGTTCGCGGCGCGATGGTCGATAGATGAAGTTTTCTGCCGCTCCGGTAGAGATGCGACCGATTCGACCGCTCGTGCTCGTCGACAAGATCCCTCCACGCGCGAACGAGCGCGGTCCTCCGGTTCTCAGGCGCGGCTTCGGCGAGGCGTGCGCGCGCGACCCACTCCGCCGCCCACTCGCCCGGAAGGAAGAGAACTCGATCGCGGATCGCCGCGCGCGCGCTTTCCTCGTCGCTGAGGCTTGCAGGGAGCGTCTCCGGATCGAAGCGGAGAACATCGGGACGGTCGATGCGCCCTGCCTCCGGGAGCGCGCCGCCGCTCTTCCCTTCGCTCTCGGGAAGCGCGAGGAGGACGGACGATCCATCGAGAACGCGAAGGACCGGGCGCCGCATGAGGTCGATCCGCATCGCAAGACCGCTCTCCCACTCAACGAAGAGCGTTCTGTCCACCGCGGGCGCGTACGCTCGGACGAGCGCATGCCCTTCGAGAAGCCGGGCGAGCTTCGCTGCGGCCGCGCTCTCCTCGCCCTCGGGGCTCTTCCCCTCATCGAGCCGCGCGACGCACGGGAGATCGGGGCGGAGCGAGACGAGGAGCGTCCCCGCCGGCGTTTCCATGCGGAACAGGAAGACAGGGCCGGACGGCCGCGCGGCTTGGAGCACGTACCGGAGCCTCTTCCCCGCGAGCGCCGCGGTGATCGCGGGCGCCGCCTTGTGGATGAACAGCGCGTTCATGACCGCTCCCGCCGATCGCCCCTTCGCGCTCGGGCGCGCCGCGAAAGTGCTTGCGCCATCAAGAGATAGCCCGTCCTGTCTCCCCGTTGACGGCCCGCCCCCCTTGGGATATGATCAAACCCCTTCCAAACGGGAGTTGTCCATGACCGTCTCCAGCATGACCGGCTTCGGCCGCTCGGAAACAAAAGCCTCCAGTCTCACATTCGCGGTCGAGATCCGTTCCGTCAACCACAGGTATTTCGAAGCTTCATTCCGGCTCCCGGCGGTTCTTCTCGGATCGGAGCAGAAGATCCGAGAGGTTCTCCAGAGCGCGCTCGCCCGCGGCCGCATCTCGCTCGCCGTGGACGTCGACGGCGGCGGCGAGGAGATCGAGGTCCACGTGGACGAGGCGCGCGTTCGCGCGTATCTTGCTCTGGCGCGCCGGCTGCGGGAGAAGCACGGCGTCGGCGGACCGCTCGACGTCTCGACCCTCCTTCATCTTCCCGACGTGCTGGCGGTCAAGGGACGAACGCTCCGCGAGCAGGAAGTCTGGCCGCCGGTCGAAAAAGCGATCCGGCGCGCGCTCGCCGATCTCGTGCGGATGAGGCGGCGGGAGGGCGCGATCCTCGCCGCGGATCTCCGCAAGAGGCTTCGCGCGATCGGCGCCTCGCTCGGGCGTGTCGAGAAGCGCGCTTCCGTTCGATCGGGCGCAGCGATGAAAGAGCTTCGGGGGCGCCTCGAGAAGCTCCTCGAAGGTCTTCCGGTGAACGAGGAACGGCTCGCCCACGAGGCGGCGGCCCTCGCCGACCGGCTCGACTGCACCGAAGAGGTCGTCCGCGCGCGCGCGCACGTCGATCAGTTTCTCCGGTTCCTCCGCGAGGGAGGACCGGTCGGACGGCAGCTCAACTTCCTGCTTCAGGAGCTTCATCGCGAAATCAACACGATCGGATCGAAGGCGTCGGACGCCGAGATCTCCCGCGAGATCGTCTTGCTCAAGGAGGAGGTCGAGCGCCTTCGCGAGCAGGTGCAGAACCTGGAGTAACGAATGGTTGAAACCAAAAGCTCTTTTCCGATCGTGATCGCGGGGCCGTCCGGAGCGGGAAAGACGACGCTCGCGCGCGCGGCGGCGGCGCGCGATCCGAGGCTTCGCTTCTCGATCTCGGACACGTCGCGCCCGATTCGGGAAGGCGAAGCCGACGGCCGCGACTACCGTTTCGTCGGGGAGGAGGAGTTCGAGGAGCGAATCCGCGCCGGGCGCTACGCCGAGTGGGCGAAGGTGCACGGCGATTACTACGGCACGCCCCGCTCGGAGATCGAGGAGGGGATCGCGCGGGGCGAGGATGTCGTCCTCGATATCGACGTTCAGGGATGCGAACAGGTCCGGGCGAAGTACTCCGCGGCGCTCGCGATCTTTATCGTGCCTCCTTCGCTCGCCGTTCTCGAGAAGCGGCTCCGCGAGCGGCGGACGGAGCCGGAGGAGAGGATCCGAACGCGGCTCGAGAACGCCCGAGCGGAGATCGAGAAGAAGTTCGAGTACGACTACATCGTCGTGAACGACCGGCTCGACGGGGCGATCGAGACCGTGCTCTCGATCATCCGCGCCGAGCGGTGCCGCGCGGCGAGGCTGCGGGAGACCGCCGGCGCGAGATGACGCCGTTCGCCGGCGAGGAATCTGGAAACCGAGGAGAAGAAGGTGACCGAGAAGAAGACTCCCGAGAGGGAGAACACGTACGAGCAGATCGTGGTCGCCGCGCGCGAGGCGCGGCGCCTGAACGCGATCCGCATCCGAAGGGGCATCGGGGCGGGAGACGCCAAGGTGACGTCCGAAGCGCTCGAGAGGACGCTGCGGGGAGAGGTGGAGTGGAAGGTGGCGGAGGCGAGCGAGACCCGCGAGCCGGATGCTGGCGAAGCGGCCGGATCGGTCGAAGGGACGAAGAAGGAGGATCCATCGTTTGGCGATTGAGGGGAGGAAGATCCTTGTCGGCGTGACGGGGGGCGTCGCGGCGTACAAGACGCTCGAGGTGGTCCGCCTTCTCGGCGCCTCCGGCGCGCGTTGCCAAGCGGTGCTCACCCGATCGGCCACGGAGCTGATCCGTCCGGAGAGCTTCGAGGCGCTCACGGGAAGGCGCGCCGTCTGGGATCTCTGGACGAGCGATCGCGAGGCCCGTCCCTCGGATGCCTTCGCCCCGGAGACGAAGCCGATCCACATCGACATCGCGCAGAGCGCGGATCTCTTTCTCATCGCGCCGGCCACGGCGAACATCCTCGCCAAGATGGCCGCGGGGATCGCAGACGACCTTCTCACGACTGCCTATCTCGCGGCGACTTGTCCCGTCGTCGTCGCTCCCGCGATGAACTCGTTCATGTGGGCGCACAAGACGACCGAGAGAAACCTCGCACGGCTTCGCGGGGACGGCGTGCGGATCATCGAGCCGGACGAGGGGGATCTCGCGTGCGGATACCGCGGCAAGGGACGTCTCGCGAGTCCGGAGCGGATCGTCGCCGTCGTGCGCGAGATGCTCGATCGCCCGGGCGATCTCGCCGGGCGAAGGATCCTCGTGACCGCGGGCCGCACCGAGGAGGCGATCGATCCGGTGCGCGTTCTCACGAATCGATCGAGCGGGAAGATGGGAGTTGCGCTCGCGGGCGAGTGCGCGCGCCGCGGAGCGGAGGTCGTGTTCGTCGCGGGCGCTCTTTCGGTCGCGCCCCCCGCGGGGGCCCGCGTGATCGAGGCGACCACGGCAGAGGCGATGGCCGAGGCGGTGCTTCGCGAGGGTCCGACGTGCGACGTTGTGCTCATGGCGGCCGCCGTCGGCGACTACCGGCCGAAGAAGTTCTCGGGCGAGAAGCTGAAACGCTCGGGGCCGATCCGCATCGAGCTCGAGCCGACCGAGGATATCCTCGAAACGCTCGCCGCGCGGCGCGGCTCCATTCGGGTTCTCGCCGGGTTCGCGCTCGAGACCGACTCGCCGGAAGCGCGCGGGCTCGAGAAGATGAAAAGGAAGAAGCTCGACCTTATTGTCGTAAACCGTCCCGACGTCCCGGGCGGAGGGATCGGGCGCGAGGAGACCGAGGCGATTCTTCTCGGCCGGGACGGGTACCGCGAGGAGATCCCGTTCGCCTCGAAGGACTCGGTCGCGGCGCGCATCGTGGACCGCGTCGCCGCGATGCTCAAACCCGAAGGCGAAGATCCCGTGAAAACGAAATCGAGGGGGAGATGAGCGGCTCGGTGTTCGAACTCCTCAGGCGGTACGCCGCTCAGCAGCGGGAGTTTGGGTTTCCGGATCCGATTCTTCCGCGCGTCGAGGCGCGCGCGCGCCGTGAGGCGGACGCGACCCCCTCGCGGGCGGACGGCGTCTCGGAGCTCGCCGAGGTTCGGCGCGCGATCGACGGGTGCACGCTCTGCCCGCTTCATGCGGGACGCAAGACGATCGTTTTCGGAACCGGCGATCCGAACGCGGCTCTCATGTTCATCGGCGAGGGGCCCGGAGCGGACGAGGACGCTGCCGGCGAGCCGTTCGTCGGGCCGGCCGGGAAGCTCCTCGATCGGATCTTCGAGGCCGCGGGCATCGCGCGCGGCGAGGTCTACATCGCGAATGTGGTCAAGTGCCGCCCGCCGCAGAACCGGGACCCGGAGCCCGAGGAGGTCGCCGCCTGTCTTCCGTTTCTTCGTAGGCAAATCGAGCTTGTGAACCCGAGGATCATCTGCGCGCTGGGCAAGCACGCCGCCCAGACTCTTCTCGGGAGGACCGATCCGATCGGCCGGCTGAGGGGCGCCTGGTATGATTGGGAGGGGAGGAGGCTCATCTGCACGTATCATCCTTCCGCCTGTTTGCACAACGCATCGTACAAGCGTCCGGTATGGGAGGACTTTCAGATCCTGCGGGACGCGTATCGGGCGATTCGCCCGCTGTAGGAGTCGAACCGTGCCCCCAGCGAGGAAGAGACCGCAGGCGAAGAGCGCGGAAGGAACGTTCGACCGAGTTCCGCCGCAAGCGGTGGAGGCGGAACGGGCCGTTCTCGGCGCGGTTCTTCTCGACGGCGAGGCGATGAACAAGGTTCTCGACATTCTGACGGAGAGTTCGTTCTATCGGGAGGCGCACCGGAAGATCTACGCCGCGATGGTTTCCCTTTACGAGCGAAGCGAGGCGATCGACGTCATCACGGTGGTCGACGAGATGTCTCGTCTCGGGACGCTCGAGAGCGCGGGCGGGCGGCTCTATCTCTCCTCGCTCCTCGACGAGGTGGCGACGTCGGCGAACGTGAGCTACCATGCGGGCCTCGTTCTCGAGAAGGCGCTCCTTCGCCGCATGATCCACGCGGGGACCGAGATCGTGCAGAGGGCGTACGAAGGGGTCGAGGACGTCAAGGCTCTTCTCGACCGGGCGGAGCAATCCATCTTCGACATTTCCGAATCGCAGGTCACGAGCGGTTTCCTTCCGATTCGCGCGGTGGTGAAGCCGGTCTACGACGAGGCGAAGGCGATGGCGGAGGGTGGGCGCTCGCATCTCGGCGTGCAGTCCGGCTTCCCGGATCTCGACGCGCTCCTCTCCGGTTTCCAGAAGGGGGATCTCATCATCGTGGCGAGCCGCCCCTCGATGGGGAAGACCTCTTTCTGTCTCAACATCGCCCAGAACGTCGCGCTCGATTCCAAGCTCCCGGTCGCGATCTTCAGCCTCGAGATGTCGCGCGAGAACCTCGTGCAGCGCCTCCTCTGTTCGGAAGCGCGCGTCGACAGCCACGCGCTTCGAACCGGGTACGTTCCCCAGAGGGACTGGCCGAACCTGACCACCGCCGCGAGTCTTCTTTCGACGGCGCCGATCTTCATCGACGACAGCGCGAGCCTCACGGTCTTGGAGATGCGGTCGCGCGCCAGGCGGCTCCACAAGGAAGCAAGCTTGGCGCTTCTCATCGTGGATTATCTCCAGCTGATTCGCGCGTCGGAGGCGGCGGAAAACCGCCAGCAGGAGATCTCGTTGATCTCCCGCTCTCTCAAAGCGCTCGCCAAAGAGCTGAACCTCCCGGTCGTCGCTCTCTCGCAGCTCTCGCGTGCCGTGGAAACGAGGACCGGCGCGCATCGGCCCGTTCTTTCGGACCTTCGCGAATCGGGAGCGATCGAGCAGGACGCCGACGTCGTCCTCTTCCTCTATCGGCCCGAGGTGTACGAGAAGATCCCCGAGAACGAGGGGAAGGCGGAGGTGATCATCGGGAAGCAGCGAAACGGGCCGCTCGGCACCGTCGACCTCACGTTCCTCAAGAGCTTCACGCGTTTCGAGAGCCTCTCTGCCCGCGAGGCGGTCGAAACCCCGGTCGGGGGCGGCGGCGAGGAGTACGGCGAAGCCGGGGAGGCGTAGCGCTTGGCCGGGTCGATCACCAGAGTCGGCGGCCGCGTGGTGAGCGCGGTCAGCGAGCTAGGCGACATCACCGTTCTCCTCGTACGCATCCTTCGGTCTTTTCCTCAAGTTCACAAGGTCGGAAGGCTCACTCTCGTCCAGATGATGGAGATGGGAGTCCGTTCGATGCCGCTCGTCGTGGTGACCTCGTTCTTCACGGGGACCGTCGCGGCGATCCAGGCGGCGTATCAGTTCCAAGATTGGATCCCGCTCCGCTACGTCGGGTCGGTGGTCGGGAAGTCGGTGATCATCGAGCTTGGGCCGGTGCTCACGGGTCTCGTCGTCGGCGGGCGCGTGGGGGCATCGATCGCCGCCGAGCTCGGGACGATGAAGGTGACCGAGCAGATCGACGCGCTCGAGGCGCTCGCGATCGACTCGATCCGCTATCTCGCCCTGCCGCGCTTCATCGCGGGGGTGGTCATGATCCCCGTGGTCGTCGTCTTCGCCGACATACTGGCGATCGTGGGCGGGATGCTCGCGGCGGTCTACTCGATCGGAATGTCCGCGCAGTCGTTCGCTTTCGGGCTCAAGCTGTTTTTCGTGATGGACGATGTGTGGGGCGGCCTCATCAAGTCGGTGATCTTCGGCGGGATCATCGCGCTCATGGGATGTTACTACGGTCTCCGCACCGAGGGAGGCGCCGAGGGAGTAGGGCAGGCGGCGACCCGCGCGGTCGTCTCCTCTTGTCTGCTCATCCTCATCTCCGATTATATCTTGGCCGAGCTCTTGTTCGGCTTCGTGTTCGCGAGGTAGCGGCATGGGCGGCGGCGGCGTGGAGGGACGATGGAAGATGAGGATCTTCTATCTCGCGGCGCTCGGCGCGCTCCTTCTGTGCGTTTCGTTTCTCTCTCGCGGCCGCGTCGTCGCGGTCGCCGAGCGGGCCGCCTCGTCCGTCGTTCTCGTCTGGTATCAGGATGACGCGGGGACCGCGAGCTACGGGACCGCGTTCGCCGTCGATGACAAGGGGCACTTCCTCACATGCGCGCATGTGGTGCGCGGAAGGCAGGAAGTGGCGATCGCGTTTCCCACGGTGGAAGGAGAAGCGAACGTCGCCGCCCGCGTCGTCGCCTCGGACGAGCGAATCGACGCTGCGCTCCTCAAAGCGGACGAGAAGGGGCTCCCCGCGGCGCGGTTCGGCTCGACGAAGGGACTTCGCGTCGGCGAAGAAGTGATCTTCGCGGGGTATCCGATGGGCTACACGCTGAACGCGGATCTCGAGCCGAGCGTCGGCTTCGGCCACGTGTCGGCGCTCCCGAAGTGGCGCGTGAGCGCGCGGGCCCCGCGGATCCCGATCGTGCAGATCGACGCCTCCGTGGCCCTCGGACACAGCGGGAGTCCCTTGTTCCGGACTTCGAGCGGCAAGGTGATCGGGATGCTGAAATCCCATGTCGGCGTTCCCGGGCTCGTGAAGTCGAACGACGAAGTGCTCGACTTCGTCGAGTCGATTCCCTCGGAGCTTGTCGGACGCGCCGGCATCGGGATCGCCTTGCCCGCGGACAGCCTGCGGCGCTTCCTCGAGCGTCACGGAGTGAAGACGTGAGCGGAAGAGACATCGTCATCTCGCTTCGCGGAGTGGAGAAGTCGTTCGGCGCGCAGCCCGTGCTCCGCGGCGTCGATCTCGACATCTACCGCGGGGAGTCCCTCGTCGTGATCGGCCCGAGCGGCTGCGGGAAGAGCGTGCTCTTGAAGCACCTGATCGGTCTGATTCTCCCGGACAAGGGCTCCATCCGGATCGATGGAGCGGATATCACCGATATGGACTCCTCTTCCCTTTATGACGTGCGAAAGAAGTTTGGTATGCTCTTCCAAGGCGCGGCGCTGTTCGACTCGCTCACGGTCGAGGAGAACGTCGGCCTCGGTCTCGTCGAGCACACGAAACTCGGCCCGAGGGAGATCGCGGAACGCGTCGCGGAGAGCCTCCGGAAGGTCGGCATGGAGCACGCCGCTCGGAAGAAGCCGTCCGAGCTTTCGGGCGGCATGAAGAAGAGGGTCGGGCTCGCGCGCGCCATCGCGATGGATCCGGAGATCGTTCTCTACGACGAACCGACCACGGGGCTCGATCCGATCATGGCGGACGTAATCAACCGGCTGATCCGATCGCTCCAAAAGGAACTGAACGCGACTTCGATCACGGTGACGCACGACATGACCAGCGCCTCGAAGGTGGCCGATCGCGTCGCGATGCTTCACGAAGGAAGAATCGTGTTCGAGGGGAGCGTTGAGGAGGTTCGAGCCACGGCGGACCCGGTCGTTCGGCAGTTCGTGCGCGGGGAGGCGGAAGGGCCGATCCACGTTCTGTGAGGGGCGACATTCCGGGACGTGCGCGGGATTCGGCCGCGGGCGCGCCCGGAGGGAGGACGCGATGACCTCGAAAGGACTGGAGTGGAAGGTCGGTCTGGTGGTGCTCGCCGCGACCGTTCTCTTCGTCGTCGGGGTGATCTACCTGGGCCAGATGGAGATCGGGCGCCCGGGCCCGAGAGTACGCGTCGCGTTTCCCGAGGTGGGTGGCCTCAACGTGGGAGACCCGGTCATGGTGTCCGGCCTCCGGCGAGGATCGGTTTCGAGCATCGAGCTCGGAACGCGGGAGGTCCTCGTGACGCTCAAGCTGCGGCCCGATGTCGTTCTTCACACGGACGCCTCGTTCCGAGTGGAGAACATGGGCATCATGGGAGAGAAATTCATCGCCGTCCTTCCCGGGACGAGCTCCGACACCCTCGACACGAGAAACCTCGTTCGAGGGGGCTACTCGCCGGGGATCACCGAAGCGATGGCGGAGCTCGGGATCGTGCTCGACGACGTCGGGAAGATCGTCGCTCGCGTCGAGGGGCTCTTGCAAGAGCAGGAGATCGTCGGACCGATGCGGGAGGCCGTACGCTATCTGCGGGACGTGTCCGCCGACCTTCAAGGGATGCTCGCGGAGAACCGCACGGATGTCCGAAGCTCGATCCAGAACTTCCGATCGCTCTCCGAGAATCTCGACGAGACGCTTCGGGAGAACCGGGGGAAGATCGACACGGCGGTGACACGGGCCGCGGCCGCCTCCGCTCGATTCGACGAGACGATGGAAAGACTGGATCGCACGATTCTGTCGCTCGAAGAGGTCGTGCAGCGCATGGAGAACGGCCAGGGAACGCTCGGGCAGCTTTCCCAGGACGATAAGCTATACAAGGAAATGATGGATGCCTCGCGCAATTTGAACGACTTGCTGCGCGACGTGCGCGAGAATCCCAAACGCTATCTGAAGATCACGATCTTTTGATCCGCGAAACTTCTTTACCACGAGTGATCGTCATCGTGCCCGCGGCCGGGGCGGGCCTCCGTCTCGGGGGCGCGGTTCCGAAGCCGTACCGCGCGGTCGAAGGCCGCGCGATCCTCGCGCGCACGCTCGAGGCGGTCGCCTCGGCGCCCTCGGTCGGAGGGATCGTGGCGGCGGTCGCCCCGGGAGAGACGGAGCGCGCTGCCTCGCTCGCGCCGCCGGCTCTCGCCTGGTTCCGCGCCGTGGAGGGGGGAGAGGAGCGCTTCGACTCGGTCCATCGGGGTCTTCTCGAAGTGCCGGAGGAGACCGAGATCGTCGCCGTGCACGACGGGGTCCGACCGTTCGTCACGGCGCGCGAGATCGAGGAGACTGTGGCGCTCGCGCGGACGATCGGCGCCGCGGCGACGATGAGCGCGCCGGTGGAGACCGTGAAGCGGGTGGACGGCGACGAGGTGACGGCGACGCTCGATCGCGCGAAGATTCGGCTCGCGCAAACCCCTCAGGCCTTCCGCGCGGAGCTTCTCCGCGAAGCGTACCGGCGGGCGATCGAGGAGGGATGGAAGGGGACCGACGAGTCGGCGCTCGTCGAGCGGATCGGGGCGAGGGTCGGGATCGTGCAGGCGGACCGCTGGAACATCAAGATCACCGTCGAGGAGGATCTCCTTCTCGCGGAGTGGATCGCGAGGGAGGTTCGCGGATGAGCATGCCTCGTGTCGGGATCGGCTACGATTCACATCGCTTCCGAGAAGGGCGCCCGCTCGTCCTCGGCGGGGTCGCGATTCCCCATCCGCGGGGTCTCGACGGCCATTCGGACGCGGATGTCCTCGTTCATGCCGTGATCGATGCCCTTCTCGGCGCCGCCGGCGCGGGCGATATCGGCTCTCTCTTTCCCGAGACCGACTGCGCTTTTCAGAATGCTTCGAGCATCAATCTCTTGGAGCGCGCGGCCGAAGAGGTTCGGCGCCTGGGCTATGCGGTCGGAAACATCGACGCGGTCGTCGTGGCCGAGGAGCCGCGCCTTCTCCCGCACCGGGAAGCGATGCGCCGGAACCTCGCGAAGGCTCTCGGCATCGACGAGGGATCGGTCTTCGTGAAAGGGAAGACGAACGAAGGGATGGGCGCGATCGGCGGCAAGGAAGGAATCGCCGCCTACGCGGCCGTGCTTCTCGTCGAGGCGGATTCCGACGGACGGAAAGGCAAGGCGGGGAAATGAAGAAGGCCGGAAGAGCGGTTAGGAGATTTGAGAAGGAGGAGAGAGGGCTCTGCCCCTCTCTCCCTCTACATTGCCGAATTTCCCGTAGTACTGGGATAGTGGAGGGCTCTTCCGGCCCAACGCGATCCGTATCATTTTTCTATTCTGAATACTAGTGAAAATCGACCTCCTTCGCACGTCCTTTCGAGGGTGATTTCCAAGTCCGCGACGCCGCGCTCGGCGGGGGATCTCTTCCTTCCTCTCGCGGACCTTCTCCCGATCTCAAGTTAGACCCGGTTCCCCGAAGCTTCAAGCGAATCGTCGGCGCGTTCGGAGATTGTCTTCTCGGGCACGGACGCCCGGACGCTCGCCGCGCGCGAGAGGGATGCTGCGAAGCGTTGAGGCGCGGGCGGTCGAGCCGCTCCTCACACGCGGCGCGAGGCCGCCCGGTTCCCGAAACCCGCCTCCGCGCGGCCCCTGAGACCGGGCAGGTCCACATTGTCCTCTTTTTTATACACTTCGCGATCGTGGCCACTCCGCCCCGGGCGCGGCTGTCTTTTCGAACTCTTTTATTTACAATTGGTTATGAATGGACCCGCGTTTCGCGGCGGCGCCAACGGCTTGGCACGTCTCTTGATCCTCCTATCGGGCAGCAGCCTGTCGGGAAGCAGTGAGGCTCGGCGCTTCAGCCCTCCAGCGCATGAGGAAGCGGGTACCGGGAATGTGGGAGCTCCCGGTACCCTGCTCCCGGCGGCAGAACGAGATTCCAAGACAGCCGAAAGGCTGGAAAGGGGGTCTGCCAGCGGAGAGTAGGAGAGGAAAAACGGGGGTCAGGTCAGTCCGGAATGGAAGTTTGGGGAACTCAATCGCAAACGGTAGCACCCATGTCTTGGACCAAGGACCTGCCCCCGTTCTTCTTTCTCGATCGTTCGGTCTCGCCACGCGCCTCCCGACTCGGCTTCCCTCGCCGGTCCGCAGGGTCTCTCGCTTGACGATCCGACACGCCCCGACTACTGTCGTGGCGTCGAGCGCGGATCTTTTCTTCTTCCCGCGGGCGAGTGGACGGAGACAATGCCCTCTAGGAACTACTCGATCATCGTCGCGCCGTCGGACGGAAGTCGAAGCTATCACCTCCAAGTCTCCCGGCGGGCCGTGATCGCCGCTGCTCTTCTTCTTTGTCTTGCGGGAGCCTCGTTCGTCTTTCTCGCCGCGACCCACGGCGTTCTCACCCGAAAGGTCAGCTCTTGGGAGAGCCTCGAGGCGCGCTGCAGGGATCTCGAGCGCGAGGCCGCGCGGGTGGGAGAGCTCGAGGAAGAAGTGAGCCGGCTCCGCGAGATGGACCGGAGGGTCAGGAGCCTCCTCGGGCTTCCGGAGCCTCCTGCGACGGTCTCGTCGAACGAGGAAAGCGTGGGGCGAAACGAAGAAGCCTGGACTCCCGGAGCGACGCTCGATCTTCCCGATGCCGTCGTTCCGAACGAAGAAACGCGCCTCGCGCTCGAGAAAACTCTCCGCGCGCGTCGCGGCGCGCTCGCCTGGCCGGTCAGCGGCTTCGTCACCTCCTCGTTCGGCGAGGAAAGAGGCGAGGGCGGGGTCCACGTCGGGATCGATGTCGCGGCGGCGCGAAACACTCCCGTCACGGCGCCGGTCGCGGGGAGCGTGATCGAAGCCGGATGGCATTCGATCTATGGTAATGTTGCGGTGATCGACCACGGGGGCGGTCTCGTCGCCGTGTACGGTCACAACGCTCGCCTCCTGGTGCGCAAGGGAGATCGAGTCAAGGAAGGGGACACGGTGGCCCTCGTCGGAAGCACGGGCCAATCGAGCGCCCCGCATCTCCACTTCGAGACGAGGCAGGACGGGTACGCGATCGACCCGCTCTACCTCTTGAAGAGAAAGGAACGCTCGTGAGCGCACGCCCATCGATCGACGGACAGCGGACGACACGGGAGCGATCTCGAGACGAATCGGACAACGAAGGAGCGGTCATGTTCGGAAAAGACGTCAAAGACAAGCCGGAGGAAGCCGGGCTCGCCCCGACGGAGAAAGGGTCCGGCCTGAACACCTTCCTCGGTCCGGGCACGAAGTACACCGGGAAGCTCGATGGCTCGGGGAGCGTGCAGATCGACGGGAACTTCGACGGCGAGATCGTCGTGCGCGGCACGCTGCTTGTCGGGCGCGAGGGGGTTGTGAAGGCGAAGGTGGGCGCCCATCAGGTGGTCGTGCATGGAAGGCTGGAGGGCGAGATCGACGCGGGGTCGAAGGTGGAGCTGATGGGGGGATCGACGTTCCTCGGCAGCGTGTCCTCCCCGTCATTCGTCATCCAGGAGCGGGCGCAGTTCGAGGGGACCTGCCGCATGCCGCGCAGGGAGGAGTCGTCCGTTCCCGGAAAGCCGAGGTAGAGGACGCGGCCTTTTCGGACGGCGCCGAGCGAGCCCTTACAGACTGTCCGCGGCGGGCGAGCGGGGCGTCCGGTCGGCGCGCGCTTCCTCGAAATCCAACCATCCGGCCGACGTTTCGTAGGAACCCGCGACGACGAACGCAGGCGATTCCGGTCCGATGAGGACTCGCGCGGGGCGATGCTCGCTCGTCGACGGCTCGGACGGAGGAAGCCCGCGGGCGAGGATCGCGACGAGCGCGCACGCCGCCGCGGCCGCGTACGCGGGAATCGGCCTTCTGAGATAGGAGCCGATGCCCCTCCTGCGCCTCGCGGGAAGAGAAGCCCGGATTCGCTCGCGGAGAGTCTCGAGCGCCCGCTTCTCTTCCGCGGTTTCGTCTCGGACGGCGTCCCGCAGGCGAAGGAGAGACCGCTCTTCCTCGCGGCAGGCCTCGCACGCGAGGAGATGCTCCTGGAGGAGCGCCTCCTTCTCGTCATCCGGCTCGCCGAACACCATCTCAAACAGCTCGTTCTTCGCGTCTTCGCATCGCATGGCGTGATGCCTCCTTGGGACTTCCGAGGGAATCCTGATCGAAGAGGGAATTCCGCAAGTTCCTCACCGCGTAGTGGAGTCGCGACTTGACGGTTCCCTCCGGAATGCAGAGAGTTCGGGCGATCTCGCGGATCGCCATTCCGCGGCGCACGCGGAGGAGGACGACGGCCCTCTGCTCGTCGGGAAGAGCGGCGATCCCCGCGCGCACCGCGTTCAGCGTCTCGTTTCTTTCCAGCCTCTCGTCGGCCGCCGGCTCCGGCAGATCGTTGATGTGCAATACAAGATCGTCTTCGGCGGCGCCTCGGCATCGGGCGCGGCGAAGCTCCGTTCGCGCGAGGTTCGTCGCGATGCGGTACACCCAGGCGCGGAAGGCGCCGCGCTCCCGGTAGCGTCCGATGTTCCGATGAACGCGAAGCATCGTCTCCTGGAGGAGATCCTCGGCCGCGGCGCGTTCCCTCACCATTCCCCGCAAGTAGCCGAGAAGCGGCCCCGCGTAGCGGTCGAAGAAAGCGTCGAACGCGCGCGGATCGCCGTTCCCGATTCGTCGTGCGATTTCCTCGTCTTGCAGGGTCGGACTCCTCGTTCGACGGGCGAGCCGTCTTTCTCTTCACTCCTCGAACTTCTCGATCCAAACCGCGGGCGCCGAGGACCCCGGGTCCCATTTCTTCCATGTCTCGGCGAGCGTTCGGCCGAGCGACCGCGCGAAGCCGTTCTTCTTGTGGAACTCGCAGATGCGGAGAGCGTGCGCGATCCGTGCTCTCGCGCCCTCGAGATCGCCTTTCTCCACGAGCGCCCCCGCGAGGCGCGACTCCACGGCGGCGTAGTTCACGACGAGGTTGGCAAGTCCCGAGTAGTGCTCCCAGTCGAGGCCGAGGCTCGTGGCGCTGTCGAGCCGATAGCTTCGATCGAGGTTTTCCTTGAGCGCATCGATGTCGATCTCCGCTTCCTCTCCTTGATCGGGGAGCATCCGATAGACAAGCCCTTCCAGTGAGAGCCGGTTCGGAATCGGGAGGTTGCCGCGGTTGACGGTGACCGCGGCGTAGAGCGGGCGCTTCCATCCGTCGCGACCGAGGTTCTCGACGAGCCCCATGAGGGCGGCGCCCACTTGCGGGCCTTTCGCATCCTCATCGATGACCGGGAGCGGCACGGCGTGCGGTCCCTCGCGAAGCTCCTTGCGGTACCAGGCCGTGTTGAGGAGGCTGAGGTTCACGATCGCCGCGTCCTTTCGAAGGCCGCGCGCGGCCTGAAGCGCGAGCGGCGGGTATGTGTCGTTGTCTCCGTTCGTGAGGATGATCGCGTTCTCTTCCACCGCGACGAGCAGGTTGTACGCCATGTCGAGAAGGAACTCGGGGATGTGGCCGCCCCGAACGAGCGCCTCGAGATGCGCGGCAGCCTCGTCTCTCTTTCCTTGGAAGAGCTTCATGACCCAGAGCGAGTAATGAGGCTCGCCCGACCGCGGGTCGAGGGCGAGCGCCTTTTCAAGCTCGCGGATCGCGTCGGCGGGATCCTCCTTCGCCTCGGGACAGTACATGCACCAATTGTTCGAGCCGAGCACGAGGCGCGCGTCGGCGTAGTTCGGGTCGAGCTTGACCGCCTTCTTGGCGTAATCAAGATAGACCTCGCACGGCTCTTCGGCGTAGCGCGCCGCCTTCGCGAGCTCCGTCCACCCGACCGCGTCCTTCGGGTGCGATCCCGTGTACGCCTTCCACTGGTCGCGGAGCTCTCGATAGCGCTCGGGAGAGAGGATGCGGATTCTCTTCGAGTAGATCCTCTCCGGCGGATCGACGGCCCCCGAAATGGAAGCGGGAAGGACCGCCCCGAGAAGGACGCCGAGAAGAAGAGCCTGTATCTGCTTTCGAATCATGATGTTTCCTCCTTCGACTTCGCGGTTCATCGCGCCGCGTGTCTTCGTGGTCCGCCCTATCAACGAGCGGATTCCGCGAAGGTTCACGCGCCCTCGACGTCTTTCCACGCCGATCGAGGGAGGGCCGCCGCCTCGCGAAGGGCGGAGGCGAAGCGGGCGATCTCGTCCGTCGTGTTGTAGAGGTAGAAGGACGCGCGCGCGGTCGCGGCGATCCCCATCGACCGAAAGAGAAGCTGCGTGCAGTGATCTCCGGCGCGGACCGCGATCCCCCTTTCGTCCAGAAACCGGCCGAGGGCGGCCGGACGAATTCCTTCGATGTTGAAGGAAATCACTCCCGCTCGGTTCTCGCTCGTATCCGGGCCGTAGAGGGCGATGCGCGGGACTCCCGCGAGCGCGTCGAGGGCGGTCTCGGTGAGAACCCTCTCGTGTTCGCGGATCGCGTCCATGCCGATCTCCTCGAGGAACCCGATCGCCGCCTCGAGGCCGAGCGCGTCCGCCACGCTCGGCGTTCCCGCCTCGAGCTTCCAGGGCGCCTCGTTGAAAGACGAGCCGTCGCGGCTCATCTCCCGGACCGTGCCGCCGCCTCCGAAGAAGGGGCGCATCGCATCGAGGATATCCTTCTTCGCATAAAGGACGCCGACTCCTGTCGGCCCGAGCATCTTGTGGCCGGAGAAGACGAAGAAGTCGCATCCGATCGCGCGGACATCGACGGGGATGTGCGGGACCGACTGCGCACCGTCGATGAGGATCGGCACTCCTCGCGCGCGCGCGGCGGCTGCGAGCTCCTCGACCGGATTGACGGCGCCGGTCGAGTTCGACACATGGATGAGCGCGGCGAGCTTCGTGCGCGGCGTGAGGATCTTGTCGAGCGCGGGGCTGCGGAGCCGCCCATCGGCGCCGACTCGGAGAAACCGGAGCGCGGCGTTCTTCTCGCGAGCGAGAAGCTGCCACGGAACGAGGTTTGAGGAGTGCTCCATCTCGGAAACGACGATCTCGTCCCCCTCGCCGATCCGCTCCCACGCCCAGGAGAAGGCGGCGATGTGAATCGCGTCGGTCGCGTTTCGCGTGAAGACGATCTCGGACGGGTCGGACGCGCCGATGAATCGCGCGACAGTCTCCCGCGCGTGTTCGTAGAGACGGGTCGCCTCTCCCGTCAGCGCGTGCACCCCGCGATGCACGTTGCCGCACCCCGATCGATAGAACGAAGCGATGCGCTCGATGACCACATCCGGTTTCTGGGTCGTGGATGCGTTGTCGAGATAGACGAGCGGCGCGCCCTCGCGCTTCGCGCGAAACGCGGGGAACCGCTCGCGCACTTTATAGACTTCGAGCAACGGCCCGCTCCTTCCGTGAAATCGCTCGGTCCAAGTCTATCTTCCTCCCGCGGGCGAGACAATGGGCGTTGCGACAGACATGACTCAACGCGGATCGGAATCGCCGTTCATTGAGCTCTCCCGCCCGCCTTTCCCCTTCCCGCGGGAACGTGGTACGATCGATCGGACGTAAGAGACGCCGGCCGGGCGCCGGGGAAGCCGCCGGACCGATCCTACAAAGGACGAGGATTTCAATGACGCATGATTCAAGCAACCATCAGGAAAGCCCGCCGGCGGAGATTGGGCTCAAGGATCTTCCCGAGGTCCTCCGAAGGGCGGCGGAGAGCCAAGGTTGGACGGCGCTTACGCCGGTTCAGGCCAAGACCATTCCGTACATTCGCGCGGGGCGCGACGTGATGGTCCAGTCCCGCACGGGGACCGGGAAGACCGCCGCGTTTCTTCTTCCGATCCTTGAGAGGATCGATGCGGACCGCGCCGAGTGCCAGGCGCTCGTTCTCGTTCCCACTCGGGAGCTGGCGCGGCAGGTGACCGCCGACGCAGAGGCGCTCGCGACGGAGACGCGCGTTCGCACCGTGCCGCTCTACGGAGGCGTCGGCTACGGGCAACAGCTCGATGGGCTTCGCAAGGGAGCGCACCTCGTCGTCGGAACTCCTGGCCGCATTCTCGATCATCTTCTTCGCGGCTCGCTCGTTCTCGATCGGCTTCGCATTCTCGTCTTCGACGAGGCGGACCGAATGCTCTCGATGGGATTCTACCCGGACATGAGGGCGCTGCAGGCGTACCTTCCGGAGCGGCGGGACGGCTTCATGTTTTCCGCGACGTATCCCTCGGTGGTCCGTTCGCTGGCCGGCCAGTTCCTGAGAGAGCCGGCGTTCCTGTCGCTCAGCCGGGACCGGGAGTACGTCGCGGAGACGGAGCACGTCTACTACGAAACGCCCGGGATGGAGAAGGACCGCGCGCTCGTCCGAATCATCGAGATCGAAAACCCGGCCTCTGCGCTCATCTTCTGCAACACGCGGGCGAACGTCGCGTACGTTTCGAAGGTGCTCCAGCGCTTCGGATACGACGCGGACGATCTCTCCGCCGACCTCGTGCAGAAGGAACGGGACAAGGTGCTCGAGCGGGCGCGCAGCGGAAAACTCCGGTTTCTCGTCGCGACCGACGTGGCCGCGCGCGGGATCGACATCGTCGATCTTTCCCACGTCTTCCTCTACGACTTCCCGGAAGACCACGAGTCGTATATCCATCGTGCCGGACGGACCGGACGCGCGGGGGCGGGCGGCGCGGCGATCTCTCTCGTCGATGTTCTGGAGAAGATGGAGCTGAAGGCGGTCGCGAAGCAATACGGGATCGACATGTTGAGACGCGAACTGCCGACCGACGAGGACGTGCGCGCGATCGTGTCGGAGCGGGTCACCGCCCAGCTCGAGATGGAACTGCGCGGTCTCGACAAGCTGGTGCGCGAGAGGATGGAGAGGATGATCCCGCTCGCGCGGCGCCTCGGGGAGACCGACGACGAGCTCGCCGTCGTCGCGATGCTGATCGACGAGTTCTACCAGAGAACCCTGCACGCGCCCTTGGAAATCCCGCGCGAGAAAGGAGAAGCTCCGGAGCCGAAGAGAGAACCGAGTCGAGGCGGCGGCTCCGGACGGGAACGTTCTTCCTCGCGCTCGAGCCGATCCGGGGGCGGCCGTTCGAGGGGCGGGCGAGGCCGGAAAAGAAAAGGGTAGATGCGCGAAAGGTTCGTCGCGCGCGGAATCCACTCTCCATCGGCATCGGGACCGATCGGAGCCGAGCGAGCCTCGCGGCTTTCTCCGGCCGCGGCCGATGGCGCTTCCGGCTGGACGGCGCCCGTTCCTCCGAATACAATCGACGATCGGCGGCCGGCCTTCATCCTAGAACGTTCTTCTCGTTCTGCGTCGGCCTGCCGGGCGCATGCGAGAGAGGGAGACGCCGTTCGCGGCCGGCACGTACGGCAAGCCTCGTGAGGCCGCGATCCGCGGCCGCAGCAGGTAGCGCGCGCATCATTCAGGCGAGGTCCCCGGTGATCCGCCGCGATCGTCCGGGGCGCTTTCGAAAGGAGACACACACCTGAGCGACTCGCGCTCCGAGCCAAGCATTGCGGGAACGATCGGCAGGAGGACGGCTGCGTTCGTGCTCGTCCTCTTCGTGCTTTCGGGGGCCGCGGGTCTCGTCTACGAGATCGTCTGGGCCCGCATGCTCACGCTGGTCTTCGGAAACACGGTGCACGCCGCGAGCACCGTGATCGCCGCCTTCATGGGCGGGCTCGCCCTCGGGAGCTTTCTCTTCGGGCGCCTTGCGGATCGGCGGCGCGACACGCTTCGTCTCTACGGGCTCCTCGAAGCGGGCGTGGCCGTCTACGCGCTCTTCATGCCCCTCATCCTGCGCGGGCTGAACGTCGTCTACGGCGGCCTCTTCCGCTCCTTCGGCGAGGACCCGGCTCCTTTCTTCGTCGCGCGCTTCCTGCTCTCTTTCGTTCTTCTCCTCCCCCCGACCATCCTGATGGGAGGAACGCTCCCGGTTCTCACCCGCTTCTTCGTGAGCCGCCGGGAGAGCCTCGGCGGCCGCGTGGCCGCTCTCTATGCTCTTAACACGCTCGGGGCCACGGCGGGATGTTTCGCGGCTGGATTCTTCTTGATCGAAAGATTTGGTGTTCGAGCGAGCAATAATGTTGCCGCGGCGGTGAGCCTGACCGTTGCGGTGCTCATCATCCTCCTCGCGCGCCGCGTGTCGCCGGCGCGGAGTGCGGTCGAAGCGCCGGTCGAGATGGGACCGAGAAGGCCCCCGGCGCGCGTGTCCGAGAGGGAATCCGCCACCGGAGGGTACTCCCCGAAGCTCCGGCGTCTCATCCTGGTTTCCGTGGGGCTGGCCGGGTTCGCCTCTCTCGCGTACGAAGTGATCTGGACGCGGGTCATCATCCATGTCGTGACCGCGAGCATCGAGGCTTTCGCGGTGGTTCTCACGACCTTCCTGGCGGGAATCGCCCTCGGAAGCCTGCTCGTGGCGCGTTGGGTCGACCGCAGGCGCCGCCTCCTGTCGCTGTTCGGCGCGATCGAGATCGCGATCGGGCTCGCGGCGGTGGCGTCGATCCCGCTTCTCGCCGATCTGTACAAGCTCTATGCCTACGTCGCCCACTTCGCTCCCCCCGGCTTCTGGGGATTGACCACGGTTCGGTTCGCTGCGGCGGCCGCGGTGATGGCGGTGCCGGCGCTTCTCATGGGCGCCGCGTTTCCGGTCGCGGTCGCCGGCTTCGTTCGGACCGTCGGGGGCGCGGGGCGCGGTGTGGGCGCTCTCTACGCGGTGAACACGGTGGGAGCGGTTGCCGGCTCGCTCACCGCCGGCTTCCTTCTTCTTCCCGCGCTCGGCGCCCAACACGGACTCATGGCGGTCGCGCTCTTCAATCTAACGGTGGGCGTGGTTCTCTGGTCGGCCGAGCCGGGGCGGCGTGCTCGGGGCATCGCGTGTGCGGCGGCGGTAGCGGCGGCGGGCTTTCTCCTCGGGGCGTTTCTCATCCCGCCGCGCGCCTTCCACAGGCTCTTTGCACAATCTCATCCGGGAACCGAGCTCATCTACTGCAGCGAGGACGTAACGGCCACGATCACGGTTCACCAATATCCGCCGGGCTACAACTTCCAGGACGACATGCGGGTCATCTGCACGACCGGGGTGGATGTCGCGGGCACCGACTCGATGCTCCGCACGACGCAGCTTCTTCAGGGGCATCTTCCCCTTCTCTTCCATCCGAACTCCGGGCCGCGCGCTCTCCAAATCGGGTTCGGGAGCGGAGAGACGACGCGAGTGGTTCTCCTCGAAGGCGCCTCGAAGCTGGACGCGGTGGAGATCTGCGCCGGTCTTGTTCAGGCCGCGCCGTTCTTCGCCGACATCAACGGCCTCGCCTACAAGGATCCGCGCGTTCGCATCATCATCATGGACGCCAAGAACTATGCTCTCCTCACGGGCGAAACCTACGACATCATCATGAACGACTCGATCCATCCGCGGGTGAGCGGCAACGCGAGCCTCTATACGGTGGACTACTTCGCGGACTGCCGGCGCCGCATCGCACCGGGAGGGTTCATGTCGAGCTGGTTCCCTGTGTACGGGCTCCGGCCCGAGGAGCTCCGGATGATCGTGCGGTCGTTCCGGACCGTCTTTCCACATGCCACGATGTGGATGGCCTACAACATGGTGAATCGCCACGCGCTTCTTCTCGCTCCCGTCGACGACGTGCCGCTCCGGATCGATTGTCGGGAGTATCTCCGGCGGATCACGCGTCCCGAAATCCAAGCGGATCTCTCGGTCGTCGGCTTGAACGACGCGACTTTCTTCCTCAGCAGCCTTGTGATGGATGAGGACGCGCTTCGCGAGTATTCCGAGGGAGCGAGGCTGAACACCGACGATCATCCGCTCCTTGAATACCTCGCACCCAAGTTCGTCGTGAACGACGAGTTTGCTTGGGCGGCGATCTTGGAATCGCTCATTCCCCACCGATCGGACGTGCGCGAGCTTCTCGTCAACTGGCCTGAGGACCCGGAGGAGAGGCGAGCTCTCGACGAGGAGCTGGGCGACTATCTTCGGAGCAACGAGCTCGTGCTTCGCGGCATGGCGAAGGGTCTTCGCGGGGATCCCGACTCGTGGGAAGATTTCGAGGCGGCAGAGAGGATCACTCCGGTCCATCCGGCGGTGCGGATCGCGCGCGAGAGGAGAGAGGGCGAGCTTGCGCGAAGACTGACGGAGGTTCGGAACGACCCCGACAATCCGGATGCACGGATCCGTCTCTCCGAGACATATCTTCGCGCCGGCCGTGCCGAGGAGGCCGCGCGCCATTTGCGCGATGCGGCCGCGAGAAACCCGGGGCGCGTCGATCTTTGGATCGGTCTCGGGATGCTCGAAGCGCGGCTCGGACGCAACGATGAGGCCGTGTCCGCCTACCGAGAGGCTCTCGAGATCGCGCCGCAATCGGTCGACGCTCTGAACAAGCTCGCGCTTCTCGATGCGGAAAGAGGGAACCACGAGGAAGCGGTCGCTCTTCTTCGGCGCGCGACATCGGCTCATCCGAGGCATCCCGAGGCATGGAACACGCTCGCCTGGCTTCTCGCCGAGCGGGGAGCCGACCTCGACGAGGCGCTCCGCTTCGCCGAACGAGCGGTCTCGCTCGATCCGTCGGCCCCCCACCTCGACACGCTCGCCTGGGTCCTCTTCAAGCGGGGCGATCTTTCTCGCGCGCGTGAAACTGTGCGGAAGGCGCTCGATCTCTCTCCCGAAAACGAGACCTACCGCGAACGCCTCCGGCTCATCGAGCAGGAGATCGAGTCGAAGAGAGGGAAGACGTAAAGGCTGGAGGACGAAGCTCCCGCGTCCCGCCGGGGGAGCGCGCGAGCCCGCGCGTCAGAGATTCGGAGTGTTCGCGCGCGGCTGGTAGGCGCAGTCGATCAGGATCTTTCGATCCGAAGGAATCGAGACGATGTTGCGGATCCAGATCCGGGAGAAGCGGTCGTCCTCGCTCGACGTCGTCGTTCCGTTCGTGTTCCAGACGAAGAGGTAGTCGTGCTCCCCGATCTCCTTCCGATCGAGCGCGCCGTCCTCGTGGAAGCCGATCGGAAGACCGGAGCCGTCGATCGGCGCGTCTTCCTTCGCGGCGCTCGGTCCCGCGTGCTGAAGGCGAAGCCATCCCCCGCCGTCGATCGACCGAAAACGCAGGTAGTGTTTCCCCGAGCCCTCGTCGTAGTGATAGCCGATCCGGTCGGGCCCGATGGCGCCGTAGGAAGCGGTCGCGTATCCGGGGATGTACCAATCCGCGACGGTGCGCGTTTCTTCTTGGATGGCGATCGTCGTGTGCAGCCGGTAGGGGACGTCGTCCACGATCGCCGAGGCGGATCCCTCTTTGCCGTTCTGCACCCCCTTCACGTACACCGAGTGGCGTAACCCGTTCGTGAGATCGACGAGCCAAACCTCCATGCGGCCTTGGACGAGGGAGTTCTGCTCCTGGAGAAGCGGGAGGTTCGAGGCGCTCCCCGGTTTCGTTTCGAAGGCGCTCCACACGTAGAACGCGTCCCAATCTTCGCGTTTCAAATAAACCTTGTAGCCTGAGAAGCTGACTCCTGGACTCACTTCGTCGATGAAGTCCCAGCGGAGAAGCATGCGCCTCGACCCGTTTTCGAGCGAAACCCCGCCGGGCGGCGAGGGGATCGCATCGAGGTCGACCGGGTCGATCCCGTCGCAAGCGAGGGATAGAAGCGCGGCGAAGAGAAGGAGCAAGAGAATCGCGCGGCTCATGAGCCCGGAACTCCTTGTTGTTGTGAAAGTTAACGTCCCCCGCTTTGCGGGTCTCCTCTGAACACTTTAGCCTATTCTCGCGCTTTCCGAAAGGGGCGCGGATCGGCGAGGCGCATCGGCTCTTCCCGAGGCGCGATTAGGGGAGAAAGCGTTCCGGGTGCCGAATCTTCTCGGGCAAGTACTCGTCGATCACGTAGTTTAGGCCGTGCTTGGCGAGCGCCTGCTGCTCGGCGCGAACCCCCATCTGGATGAGCTGTTGAATCGCCCGCTGCCATGCCTTGTGATGAAGAACGAACGGATCGTTCTTGAGAGCGTCTTTCGCCCGCTTGATGTCGACGTCCTTGAGCGGGTGCGTCGGGAGCTTGTAGTCGACGATGTCCTGCGGCGTGATGCCGAGAAAGCGCGCCTGAGGCACGCAGAAGAACTCGTTCAGGTGGGCGGCGTTCCCCGATCCGACCTTGAGGGTGCGGTAGATGTTCGTGATGCCGTATGGGTCGCCGTCCACGAAGACGTACACCGGGAGTTTTTTCGTGTCGGCGAGGCGCCGGATGAAGCGCCGGCAGGCGCGCGTCGGCACGCCTCCCATCGACACGAGGATGCAGTTCCCTCTCTTCCAGTAGTTGTGTTTGACGAGCCTTTGGAACATCCCCGCCGTCTCGATCACGAGGATGAACTCGGCCCGCGTCTCGAAACCGAGGTGCTCCACCGAGATGGGAATCGAATAGGCGCCGGAGCCGAACTTCCGGCAATCGATGCGAAGGCTCTCTCCGGTCTCCGCGTCCCGATCGACGACGACGAGCTCGCCCGCGACGTCGCCTCCCTTCTCCTCGGGAACGAAGCCGAGTTGCTCGCGGTTCACTCTGAAGAGCGCCTCCACATCCTCGATCACCGTATCCGATTCCGGCTGCTCGCTGAAGCGAGCCTCCCCCCAATTCTTGGACACGTAGTATGCTTCCCTCTTCGTGGCGATGTCGTCCGTCTCGACGAGCTCCTTCGAGAGGGCCATCATGCGAAGCGTCTGCGCGAACGTCTTCACCGTGTTCACCGTGAGCGTGCGCTCCTTCGTGCGGCCTCGGATCTCGAAGAACCCCTTCTGCGACTGGTAGCTCACATTCCGCAGGGAGCGGAGAGGAAAGCGGAGAGAAGGCTTCTTCCCTTTGGCGATCCTCTCCTCGACGTTCTTCGCCTCCGAAACAATCTTTCCGGAAACCGGCGTTTCCCGGACTCTCGGCGGGTTCTTTCGATCCGCGCTCTTCTTCGTCTTCGGCACCGTCTCTCTCCAATCGAAAGGGCTACACCTTCCGGCTCTTCTCGAGGATCGTTTCGAGCTCCTTCATTCTCCGGTCGCGGCGCTCGTCCGAGAGCCCGAGGATTTCCTGCAAGGCGATCCCGATGTGCGGGAGGTATTTCTCGATGTAGCTCTTCTTCTTCTCAGCCTCGGCGAGACGCCTGCCGCGCCGGATGTAGACGCCGAGCTTCCTCCCGCACTCCTGCAGCGCGAGACGAATCTCCTTGGTGATCTCCGGGTACGAGGCGATCGCCTCCTTCGATTCAGACGTAAAGGGAACCCAGACGGAGGCGATGTGCACGGCGATCGCCATCGGCGCGGTCGGAAGGGCGCCGCGGCTCTGTGGGACCATGTAGTTCTTCCACGCCACGTCGATCACGCTCTTCGTGATGGCGCACGCCGACTTCTGGTATTGCAGCGGCACGCGGTTTGCGAGACGGTAAAGTTCCGCCGGCTGGTCGGTCTCGAACGAGGGCCCGCCGTACGCGAGGGCCGCCTCGATGAGGAACGGGTTCCCACGGTAGACCGCGGCGGGGCGCGTGACCGCCGCTACGAACGCCGGCTCGTGGTGCGTCTTGAGAGAGAGCGTGAGCTGCTCCTCGCCGATCGGCGAGAGGCAGTTCGTCGGGGGGTTCATGATCTTCGTCTTCTGGATCGCGCGATAGAGGATCTCCGCGGCATCCCGATGCACGCGGGCCGGGCTCGTCTCGGGCTTGAGAGCCGCCTTCTCGAGAATCTCGTCCGCCACCTTTCCGCTCACGCGGCTGAACTCCGCTGTGAGAAAGCCGCGCACGTTCCGCGATTTCGTTTCCTTCAGCATCTTCATCAGGGTTCCGAGCTCGACTCCTCGCGGGTGCGGCTTGATTTCCCTCGCTTCCGTGGGAAGCCGCTCGACGGCGCGCTCGTAGCGGAAGGTCTCTCCCTTCGGCGACCGATAGACGATCTCCGCGTGCGGGTTGGCGAGCGCGACATGCCGCAGGTAGCGGTCGACCGAATGATGGCCGGCCTTGTAGCTCGCCTCGAGCTCGATCGTAACGCGCGTGCCGTGCTCGAGCGGCCAGTCGATCTCCTCCTCGGATGCGATGACCGGAAGGTTCTTTTTCGTATCAAGGAGAAGAGCGAACCGATGGGCCGGCTTGTTCGCGCCGAGCCGGGAGATCACGATCATCGGTTTGCCGGTCGTCATCTGGCCGTACATGCCGGCGGCGGAGATGCCGATCCCCTGCTGGCCGCGCGACTGGCGGAGCCGGTGGAATTTGCTCCCGTAGAGGAGCGACCCGAAGATGCGGGGCGCTTCCTTCCGCGCGATCCCCGGCCCGTTGTCCTCGACCGTCACGAGGAAGCGGTCCTCGGCGAGCTCGTCGATTCGCACATCGAGCCTCGGGAGGATCGCCGCCTCCTCGCAGGCGTCGAGCGAGTTGTCCACGGCTTCTTTGACGGTCGTAAGGAGCGCCTTGGATGGATTGTCGAAGCCGAGCAGGTGGCGGTTCTTCGCGAAGAACTCGCTGACCGAGATCTCGCGCTGCTTCGGGAGCCGCGGGGTGGAGGTCCGTTTCGCCGGAGGCGCCTTCTCTTCGGGGGCCGGGAGAGCGATCGTCTCCGCCTTTCCCTCTTTCTTCTTGGGGGAAGAGATCTTCTTCTCTTCCGGTTCCTGGAAGAGGTCGGGCTGCTTCTTCGCCGCCGAGCTCCCCGTTGTGCGCGAGCGCTTCATGAGCGCCTCCTTGTCCGGCAAGGGAGTATAGCGGCCTGTTCGCGAGCCGACAAGAGGCCGGCTAGGCTAGGAGAGGGCGATCGCCGCGAACGAGACGATCGATCCTTCTTCTCCCATGACCGCCTGCTCGTAACGAAGGAGCGCGCCCTTCCCTTGGTCGAGGGCGGAGAGAAGGAAGTGGATCGGGGAATAGCCGCAGATGCGGGTCCGGTCGCCCGTTCGCTTCATGCGCCGGGTGAGGGCGCCCGCGTCGACGGCGAGGATGGAATCGATAAACGCGCGGTCGGAGGTCTCGAGGATCCTTCTCTCTCCGCTCGAGGGCGCGGCTTCGTCTCCGTAACGAGGACCCACGTGCGAGAGGTCTGCGCTCGCAACGAGAAGGACGCTCTCCTCGCGGTGTTCGAAGATCGCGCGCATTGCGTCGATCGTCTTCTCGATTCGCCCGCGCTCCTCCGGCGGCGCGTCCGGTTCGAGGTGAGGCCACGCGTACGAACAGAGGAGCGGGGCGATCTTCGTCTTTCGACCGAAGAGCCGGCGCACGAAGAGCGCCTGGAACTCGATCGTGTGCTCGCGCCTGTGGGCGAGCTCGTCCTCGAAGAGCCCGCCGGCCGCGCGGTCGAGCTCGCGAAGAAACCGCCGGTCGGTCGAGACGGAGCCGAGCGGCGTGTCGAAGTCCTTCTCGGTAGCGGCCACGAGCGTTCGGAGCGTCGCGTGGCAGGTGCCGAGGAGTACGGCGAGCGCGGGCGGTTCGGATCGGTCGATCGTCTTCCATCCCGCGGCGCACACGGGCCCGCCGAGGCGAAGATCAATATGCGGGACGATGAGCCCTCGGATTCGGCCTTTTGGAGGCGGCGACTCCGGATCTCCCGCCGAGGCGAAGAAACCGTCCATCCATCGCTTCCACGTCGCTGGGTCGGCGTCCAGCGCGGAGAGGTGGACCGCGGGGCGAGTCTTCATCTCGTGATAGGCGCGTTCGGATTCTTCCTTCTTCGCGCGGAACCGATCGTTCTCGAGAAGCAGGGCGTCGTCAAGCTGTCGGAGAAGTTTCCTGATGTCGTCCGAAAAAATAAGGTCGCCGAAGCGGCGCGCGTACGCTGCCTGGATGTCGAGAAGGGTGTGCTCGCCGTCCATGAAGCCGAGAAGGAAGGCGGCGCGATCGGAAACAACGAGAGGGTTTTCGGAGAAACCTTCCGGATCGCGAAGGATGATGCACGATCGCCCCTCGTGAATCGTTGGGATCGCTTCGATCGGTCGCAAGCGAGGCTTGGGATCTTCGCCGCTCAACACGCGCTCCTCGCGGACACCTGCCGCCGCCACCCGCCGTGGTTGCGTTGGTGAACGGCGGGTCTCACGCGCCCAGGTTTGTCTTGCTCCTGAGACGGGGGTGAGGCAGAGCGGCGAGTTGCCGCGCGCCGCGCGCGGCATGTTTGAGCAAGCGAGCCTCACCCTCGGCTCCGGAGCTTCCCGTCTTCGCTGGATCGGATCCGCGTTTTCCTGCCGCGGTCACCCGCCGTGGCGCAGTCATCGAACGGCGGGTCCCATCGTTCGCGCGGCACGCAAGAACGACAACATGGTATCAGGTATCGCTGGCAATTGACAGCGGCCGGGCTCCGCGATAGAACGAGCGCATGGAACGCCGACGCGCCCTCTTCATCGCCGCGGTCCTTCTGGCGAGCGCGATCTTTCTCGCCGGCGCCGCGAGCCGCCAGTCGCTCACGGTCGACGAGGCGCACTACATCGGCGTGGGGAAGCATCTCGCGGAGACGGGCGACTGGAGCTTGAAGGGAGCGCTCCTTCATCCTCCTCTTCCGTTCTATCTCAGTTCGATTCTCTTCTTGGGCGTCGAGATCCCCGAATCGGTCTGGCAGTCGCCGCATCAGGACGAGCGCGGGCGAGCCCTTTGCCGCGCGCTTCCGGGGAACCGCGCGCTCCTCCTCTCTCGAATCCCGGGGATCGCGCTCGCGCTCCTTCTCTTCGCGCTCGTCTTCGCGGAAGCGCGCCGCGCTTTCGGAGAACGAGCGGGTTCTTTCGCGCTGCTTCTCGCCGCGTTCGAGCCGAACCTCCTCGCGCATGCTTCGCTCGCGACCCCGGACCTTCCTCTTACAGCGCTCTTCTTTCTCGCGGTTCTTCGCATGCGGCGGCTTCGGGAGGAAGGGAGCGCACGGAACACGGCGATCGCGGGAGCCGTACTCGGCCTCGCGTTTCTTTCCAAATACAACGCGCTTCTTCTCATTGCGATCGTTCCGATCGCCGCGCTCGCGGACCGCGCGCCGCCGCGCTTCTTCATCCGGATGGTACTCGCTCTCTTCACGGCGCTTCTCGTTCTCTATGCGGCGTATCTTCCTCTCGCCGTTCGGGGGGACGAGCCTTTCCTCGGAAAGCGTCTCCTCCCGCGTCCGTACGAAGAGGGGATCGAGTTTCAGCGAAGGGCGAACACGGGGCATCACGCCTTCTTTCTCGGCGAGATCTCGGATCGCGGATGGCGCGCGTACTATCCGGTTGCCTGGCTCGTCAAAACCCCGGTTCCCTTTCTCGTTCTCTCCGCGATCGGTGCCGGTCTTCTCCTCCGCGGACGCCGGAGGGGGGACGCCGCTTGGCTCCTTCTCCCTCCCGTGCTCTTCTTCCTCTTCTTCGTGTTCGCGAGCCGCATCAACATCGGGGTTCGCTATATTCTGCCGGTCTGGCCGTTCTTCGCCGCGCTCGGCGGGCACGCGGCGGCCTCCGCACGGGGAAAGTGGTCGAGGCGGGGAGTCTTCGCGCTCGCGATCTGGCTCGTCGCCGGAACCGCCGCCGCCTATCCGCATTTTCTTTCGTATTTCAATGAAGCGGCCGGGGGCCCCGAGGGTGGCGCTCGCATCCTTGCCGACTCGAACATCGATTGGGGCCAGGACCTTCCTGGGCTCAAGGATTTCTTGGAGCGGAAGGGCTACCAAGGCGCCTACCTCGCCTATTTCGGCAACGACGATCCGGAGCGCTACGGGATTCGCTACAGGTTTCTTCCGGGATGGATCTACTCTCCGCCTCCGCGCGTGTACGAGGAGAGTCTTCTGTATCATCCCGATCCGGAGATCGTCGCGGTGAGCCGCATGCTGATGCAGGGAGTTTGGCTCCCCGATCCGGATCTCTACGCGTGGCTCGAGCGGTATCCGAGAATCGCGACGATCGGACACTCGATCCTCGTCTTCGACATCCGCGGGGAACCCGAGGCTCACGAGAACCTCGCCCGCGCATACAGGGTCGCCGGACATCACGCGCTCTATCGCGACGAGATCACTCTCGCCGAGCGAGCGAGAGGCGCGGGCCGCTGACCGGGCGCCGCAGGGCGAGACGGCTCATCGAGAGGGTGACGGCATGCCGACGATAGATCCGGACAAGGTCCGTCGCGAGACGACGGAGGAGTTTCTCCGCGTCCGCGGTCCCGGAGGCCAGCACAGGAACAAGAGCGAGACCGGCGTCCGGCTTCGGCATGTGCCGACAGGAATCGTCGTTACCGCCGTCGAAAGCCGCTCCCGGGCCCGAAACCGGAAGGTCGCGTGGGAGAGGCTTCTCGAACGGCTCGCCGCCCGGAGGAAGCGGAGGAAGAAGCGCGTGGCGACGAAGCCGCCGCCCGCCTCGCAAGCCGAGCGTCTCGAGAAGAAGAGAAGACGCTCCCGCGTGAAGACGGAGCGTCGAGAACCTTCGGTGGACGATTGATCGCGGAGACCGGAGTCAGCGTGAGGCGCGCGGCGCGGAGAGAATCTCGTGATACGCATCGAGAGTGGCTCGGGCGGCGCCCATCACCGAAAACCGCCGCTCCGCTTCCTTGCGCGCCTCGCTTCCCATGCGGCGGCGAAGTCCCGTGTCCCGAACGAGCTCGGTGATGCGCCTCGCGAGAAGCTCCGGCTCTCCGTAGGGGACGAGGAAGCCGGTCTCTCCTTCGCGCACAAGATATGGAATCCCTCCGACGTCGGACCCGATCACAGGCTTTCCCGCGGCCATCGCCTCCTGGACGCAGACCGGCGATGTATCTTGCCGCGAAACGAGCACGACGAGAGCGGCCCGCGCATACTCTTCGGCGAGCTTCTCCGGCGAGAGGCCTCCGAGAAAGAAGACGCGGTCGCTGATCCGGAGCGCATCGCTCCTCTCGCGCAGTTCCTTCATATAAGCAGTATCGGTCGGTGCTCCGGCGAGCACGAGCCGGAGCTCCGGCACCTCGTGTCTCGCGATCGCCGCGGCTTCGAGCAGATTGCGAAGTCCCTTTCGAAGGATGATGAGCCCCGCGAAGAGAACGCGGCCGGGTTCCTCCTCGCCTTTCGTCTCGAAGAAGACGGGCGCCACCGGATTCTCGACGACCCAGCGCCGAGCGTGCGCGAGCTTGGCCTCGTAGAGGTCCTTCAGGTAGGGGCTCACGTAGATCACGTTTCGCGCCCGGCGGAGCGCGCTCCCGACCATCCGGTTGCGGAAGAGCCCGCGGATGCGCTCGACCGACCTTCTTTCGAGGCGCGTCTCTTCCTCGATGACCCCGTGGATGCTCATGACCGCGGGGAACCCGCTGTCGAAAGCGGCGAGAGCGTGGCGATCGGCGCTGTGCGCGTGAACGATGTCCGGCTCGATCCGGCGGAGCGCGCGCACCATGCGACGCCGGTCGGGAAACGCGAAAAGGACGTTCCCGAAATGATCGAACGTGCCGACGGAGTGAACCGTCCGGTTCGGCGCGAGGGAAGCGGTCTCGACGGGACGGCCGGGAGCGGAGACGACGATGTGTACATCGGTCCCGGGCACTCGGGAGAGCCCCTCGGAGAGCCGAAGGGTCGTCGCCTCGACGCCTCCGACGATGCTCCCCGGGTCGGCCGGGAAGAGCCCCAGAATAGCGATCCTCATGCGGGCCATCGTAGCAGAGCGCACTCGCGTGGACACGTACTGATTTCCGAGAGATCGCTACATGTCCCCAATGAAGAGACGGTCGATCCCTTTTCGATGCGCTCTCGCGGCGACGGCCACATCCCGCCGCACGGCGCGGAGGACCTTGCGGCCGAGAAGCGCGCCGAGAGCGGCGTCCGCCTCGGGGACGGGACCGTGCCTTGCGGAAAAGGGATCCGCGATCCGCTCCGCCGCGCATAGAAGGGACGCGCTCTCCCTCGCGAAGAAGGGGATAGCCGCGGACGAGTCGATGAAGTTCGCAGCTCGATCGAGATAACCGACGAGGCGCGCTCGCGCCGACCCGAACGCGCAGAGCGTGCGGCGGAGCGCAATAGCGAGAGAGAAGGGAGCGAGAAGCTTCGCGCCTGCTGAGACCGAAGCGAGCTCCGGCACGAGGAGGGCGGCTTCCTCCCCGGATTCCGGAAGAAAGATCGAGGGAGGCTCGGCGAGATCCTCGAGAAGAGCTTCGTACGCCGCGATGCCGGCCGCGAAAATCCCTTCTTTGCGGAGCTCCTTCTCGTTGTAATACTCAACACCAAAACCAATCGATTGTCGGAGAAAGGCGATGCGCTTCTCGATCGTCGTCGCGTCCGCGGTCTCGACGAGAACTTCGCCCGGCCGCGGAGATCCGTCCACGGCGTCTTCCGCGAGCCGGCAGCCGAACGCCTCGGCCGCTCGCGCGAGCGGATTCCCGGAGCACGCGTCTCCGGAGCTGGAGCTCCATCGACGGGGAGAGGAATCGTCGCGCCGGAGATGCCAGTAGGTGCGAAAGAGAACGCCGCTCAGCCCCTGCAAGTCCTCGCGCCTCGCGAAACGGCCGGAGCGCGCGAGAAGCTCGCGAAGGACTCGAAACCGGGCGTCGAGGCCTCCCTCCTCGCTCGGCAGCGTTTCGCAGGAGATCCGCAAGTCGTTCACGGGTAGGAGAGGGTAGCACCGCGCGCGCATCCCCGCAACGCTCGACTCGGTGTTGCCGCCGAGGCGTATACTCTCCGTGGAGAAGGCGCATACGGAGGAGGCGGCGCGTGGATCCGATACCGATCGAGCTCGTAGCGGCCGAGACGGACGAGGGGGTCCGCGTCGACGTCTTTCTTCGCGACCGCCTTCCCGGATGCTCGCGCGCGCATCTTCGCCGCGAGATCGGGAAGGGGCATGTGATCCGAAACGGCCGTCCGATCCGCAAGGGAGATCTGCTAAGAGCAGGGGATCGGATCGATCTACGCGCGCTTTGTCTTGTCGATGAGACGCCGATCGCGCCGGATCCGTCAGGCCCTCTCGTCGTTCTCCTCGAGACTCCCGATCTCGTCGTCGTCTCCAAGGAGGCCGGCCTTCCGACTCTTCCAAAGGGGGAATCGGACACGCGCGCGCTCGCCTGCCGACTCGTGGCGCGCTATCCGGAGCTGCTCCGTGTGGGACCGCCGTTCGAAGCCGGGCTTCTCCATCGGCTCGACACGGAAACGTCCGGTCTTCTCGCGGCGGCGCGAACGAGGGATGCGTACGAAGCTCTTCGCGAACAGTGGCGTTGGAGGCGCGTCGAGAAGGCTTATCTCGCTCTCGTCGAAGGAGAGGCGCGCGCGTCTTTCACGATGCTCATGCCGATCGCGCATCACCCGAAGAGCCGAAAGAAGATGGCGGTCTCGAAAGAGGGACGATCGGCGGAGACCCGGTGCCGCTCTCTCTTCGTCTCTCCCCGCTCGTCGCTTCTTCTCGTTCATCTTCGCGAGGGGAGGAGGCACCAGATCCGCGTCCATCTGGCATCCGCGGGACATCCGGTGCGGAATGATCCGCTCTACTCGAAGCGCGGGACTCGTGGCGGGCGGCTCATGCTCCATGCGCTCAGGCTTCGGTTTCTCTCGCCCCGGGGGAGCGAGCGGATCGACGTCGTGGATCCTCCTCCCGCTGCTTTCGTCGAGATCGTGGAGCGGGAGCTCGGCCAAGACGCGGTTCGCTCTTTCCGCCGCGCGCTCCGTGCTCGGTCGAGGGAAGGAGGCGCGTAGCGGCCTGTTTCGCCCGTCCAAGGCCGAGTCTGTCTCATCGAGAAACCCTGCGAACGCCCTTCCCGGGCGCGCTCGAGATGTCTGAGCCGGCACCCCCTCGCCAGGGGCCCGGCCGGGAAGACACCGGTCGAGTTTCTGTCGGATTATGATTATCCGTCCGGGTCGGATGTGGTAAGATTCGGACTCTGCAGAACCGAAGAACGGGGCGCGTTCCGAGCGGCTTCCCGCCGCGCGGTCCCCCGAGGAGCAAGGAGGAGAGATCATGCCGCACCACAACTTCGTGGCGATCCTGAACTCGTGGAAGGGTGGCGAGGTGACCATCGTCAACCCGCAGAGTTTTCGCAGGGGCGCCATCACCAACGCAATCGATCTGGAGACCTTTCCCGCCAAGCTCGTTCAGGTGGGCGACGACTTCGTCGAGGTCAGCTACGAGGCGAAGAAGAAGGGGGAGATGGCTCCTGTCACGCAGTACATCCCCTTCGCCCAGATTCGCCGCCTCTCGGTTTGGGGATCGGAGAACCTGATTCACATCTGAATCAAATCGAGTCCTATCTTCCCTCGCCGCCGGAGATCGCGTTTCACGCGCGGTCGTGTCTCGCTGGGAGAAGAGAACCGGCGGAGAGGGGCGAGTCTCCAACGGACGCATCGTGCGGGCGAGTAGCCAAATACGCGGCCGGGTCGTCGGCGCGGCAAAGGTCCGGTTGCTGCGCGCGGATCTTCTTCGCTGGTACCGGAAGAACCGGCGCGATCTCCCGTGGAGAAAGACGACCGATCCGTACCGCATCTGGATTTCGGAGACGATGCTCCAGCAGACGCGCGTCTCCGTGGTGGTCCCCTACTACGAGAAGTTCACGGCGCGTTTCCCCGACGCCGTCTCTCTTGCGTCGGCATCCGTCGATGAAGTCCTTGCTTGCTGGGCGGGACTCGGCTACTACCGGCGAGCCCGTCTCCTCAAGCGAGCGGCCGAGAAGGTCGCGAGGGATTACGGAGGTGCGCTTCCCGACGCGCCTGCAGCCCTCGCGGATCTTCCCGGAATCGGGCGCTACACGGCCGGGGCGATCCTCTCGATCGCCTTCGGACGCCCGGCGGCGGTCTTGGACGGAAACGTCTTCCGGGTTCTTTCCCGTTTCTTCGCTCTTGAAGGATCGTGGCGCCGGTCGGCCGACCGGACGGTTTTCTGGACGCTCGCAGAAGCGCTCGTTCCGAAAAGAGCCCCGGGCGATTTCAACCAAGCGCTGATGGAGCTCGGCGCTCTCGTCTGCGCGCCCCGCGACCCGAACTGCCCGGTCTGTCCGCTTCGCGCTCGATGCGAGGCGCGGCGCCTGGGGCGGGTCGATCGCTTCCCGACCCCTTCTCCCAAACGGTCGGCAGAGACCGTCGCCGGAAGCCGCTACGTGCTCCTGGATCACGAAGGGAGGGTTCTCCTCGTGAAGAGGCCCGAGGGGGTCCGCATGGAAGGGCTTTGGGATCTTCCCGAATCGGCGCCTCCCGGCGCGCGCGCTGAGAGAGTAGGGACTGTGCGCCATTCGGTGCTTCACTTCCGCTACTTGATCGACGTCTTCCGCGCCTCCCACCCGGTGCGGGCGGTGAAGGATGAGGCCGAACTGCGGTGGGTCGCGCAGGAGGATCTCGGATTGTACGCCCTGACCGGGGCGGCGACGAAGGCGATTAAGGTCGGTTTGCGGACGAATAATTGAGTAATTGATAAACTAAAAATTAAGCAAGGGGGCGAGCAGCGGATCCTCGATTTCGCCGAGCCCGTTCCGGCGCGCGCTCTCGAGCGCGTCCTTCGCCTCCTCGCGCCGTCCCTGCCCAGCGAGCGCGGAGGCGAGAAGCGCCGACCCCTCGGGATCGTTCGGGCTCAAGTGAACCGCCTCGCGCGCCGCTCTCTCTGCATCCTCGAAACGTCCCGCGCCGATCTGTGCGCGCGCGAGGAGCTTCTGGACATCGACAAGAAACGGAAGCATCTCGGCGAGAAGACCGAACTGACCGGCCGCCTTCTCGTACTCGCCGGCCTCGAGATAGGCGGCGCCGAGTCTGTGACGGAGGTGGAGCGCCGTGGAGCCGGGGGGATGAGTATCGAGGACTTCTCTTGCGACGGGGTCGAGCTTCGCCCTCTCCTCCCGGAATCGTTCGCGCATGAAGCGAATCTGTTCCTCGTTTCGATAGGTGTCCTTGAACGGCCAGCGGTCCAACATAAACATCATGAACGAGGCGGCGTAAGCCTCGTCGATTGCCGAGAAGGCGACGCGCCGGCAGGCCTCCTCGAACGGGAGCCGCCTCTCCGGGTTGAGATTTGGGAAGACGCGCGCGCGGAGGAGGGTTTCCAGAATCTCCTCGGCGGCAAGATGGTGGCCGCGTCCGTTCAGATGGACGTGCTCGAGGATCAGGTTCGATCCGGTGAGGCCTTTGGGCGATTCGTCCGCGAAGCGGCGGACGATGTCGGCGAGGTGAACAATACCCTTCGACTCATGAGCGCGCGCGGTTGATCGGACGACATCTACGATCCGGTCCGATGCCCGAAGACGGACCCCGTCGCGAAGAAGCGCGCGGTCGAGGAAATTCCGCGCCTCCGCAGCGCTTTCCATGTCGCGATGGAGAAGGCCGAGCCGGTAGAGAAGCGCGGCGTGCGTGCTGTCGATCGCGAGCGCCGCTAGGTACTCGCGGAGCGCCTTCTCGTGCTCTCCGAGACGGGAGTAGGAGTCTCCGGTCTGTACGAGCCGACTCCACATCGATTCCTCTTCTGTGGAGAGATCCTCGCGGGGGACAGGTCCCAACGGGGCGCAGGACGCTCGGTTCGAGGCGGGCGCACAGAAGACGATCGGGACGCCCGCTCTTTCGGCGCGCTGCGCCATCTCCTCCAGGTTCCGGCGGAAGTTCCTCTCGACCGAACGGTGCAGCTCGCTCTCCAATCGAATCGCCCGGTCCCGCGTCAGCGACTCGAACGGTTGCGCCATGCGGGCCTCATCGGGCGGGCGGCGCGCTTTCTCGATAGACCCGGCGACAAGCGAGTAAAGAGATGTCTTTTGTACGTGAAGAAAGAGGCGCGCGACGGACCGGTTCGAGCCGACCGACATCGAGGAGCCGGCGCCGAGGACCCCGTAGAACTCGTTGTGCCCGGTGTAGACCACGACGAGGTCGGGGTCGTAGCGGTCGAGGATCTCGTCGACCCAGTCCGCGATCTGGTAGCTGCTCACCGCCGTCATCGACGTGTTGATCCCCTCGACACGGCGATCGGGCATCGCCTCGGCCAGAGCTTCGCGCAGGAACGCGGCGAAGGAGGCGTTCGGAGCGTACGGCATGGCCGCCACGGACGAAGCGCCGACGACGAAGACCCGGAACGCGCGCGCGTCCTTCTCGACCGGAAAGACCGCGTACGGAAGCTGAGGTCTCGGAAAGTTGCTCCGCTCTCCTGTGACGGGGAAGAAGAGGCGGCGGTTCAGGCTTTCGTTGGCCACAAAGACTCTTCGGCCCCGCGAGTCCGTGTCCCTCACGTAGAGACTGTTCCGGCCGCCGACTCCCGCGAGACGAAGAACACCCTCCGCGAGGAACACGATTCCGACGCCGAAGAGGATGAGAAGAAGCTTCTGCGCGAAGGTCGTTCCGGCGGTTCCGCTTTTCGCTCTCATCGTTCGGCGATGGTAGAAGCCCGACCGTCTCGCGTCAACCGCGAGTCTCCGAGAGGGAGAGAACGGCAAAGAGACCAAAATGATCCGACCCAGGGATCGGGACGCGGCGAAGCTCTTCGACGAGAAACGCGTCCGAGTGATGGATGTGGTCGATCGGGAAGGAGAAGAGACGGCTCCACGCGGGCCAGGTGGGAAGCGTTCCTCTTCCCGCGCGCGCGCTCGCGAGACCCGTTCTTCGCTCGAACGCGCCGAGCACCGGAGACCAAGGGGTTGCGTTTAGGTCGCCGGCGAGCACGAGCGGAGTTTCAAACGCGGCGAGGCGCTCGGCGAGCCGGTCGATCTGATGGTTGCGGAGCCGATACAAGCGGGGAGACTTGGGCGGGAAAGCGTGGGCGTTCGCAAAGCCGATGGAGTTCTCACTCTCGCCGAACCGAAGGGCTACGAAGGCGCGCCCGTGGAGATCGTGCCATTCCTCGGCGACCGGTGCCTGCCGGGCGAGCACCCCCACGCCGGGACGCGCGGAGAGCCGGTCGAACGTCTGGAAGTGGAACTCGTCCCGCAGAGTTTCGAGCTCGCGGCGCCACCAGTAATCGATCTCCTGCAAGGCGACGATGTCCGGCTCGAGCGAGCGGATGAGCGAAAGAACCGCGTCTCCTTCGCGGTTGCACCACTCGACGTTCATCGTGAGCACGCGAAGACGCACGCGCGCGTCCGAGGCGTCCCCGTTCGACCCTGCCGCGACGAAGAGGGGGATGGATAGAAGAATCTGGATCGATGCGAGCGCGAAACCGAAAACGGCCCACGCCCGGAGCCGGACAAAGAGCGCGAAGAGACCGGATCCGAAGCAAAGCGTGATGAGAGGAACCCGGAAGCTCGCGAGGATCTCGAGCGCCCAAACCTCCAAGGGAAGGAGCGACGCGATCACCGCGGCGAGCAACGTCGCCGTGAGAACCCCGGAAGCTCTTCTCGCGAAGCGAAGGATCATTTTTCCTTAAACCTTTCCCGTGGCCCGGGTCCGATTCCTCCCCTACGCTACCACGGCGCGGCGCACCTGCGCGGAGGCTCCGCCCCACGTTTCGCCGCCGCCTCTCCCCCTCTGGATCGGCCGGTCGACTCGTCTTGTTCGGGACCGGCGCGATTCGCGGAGATTTGGCTTCGAAAAGTACCAGGACAAAATACGTGACAATACTAGGGAAACCTGCTATCCTGGTTTCGCTATGAGACGAGGAAGACCTCAGACCGCAAGGCTTCGGCTTCGGATCGACCGGGAGAGCAAGATCCCGATCTACCAACAGATCGCCGGAGAAATCCGTAACCTTCTTGAAAGCAACGTATTAAAGGACGGCGATCGCCTCCCGCCCATGAGGACGCTTGCGGAGGGTCTCGGTCTCAATCGAAACACGGTCTCCTTGGCCTACCGCGAGATGGAAAGGATTGGCCTGGTACAATCGGTGGTTGGGCGGGGGACCTTCATCCGGATTCGACATCCCGGCGGTCTTGCGGAGGCCCCCGCGAGCCGGGGAGGACCGATGAAATGGGCCCGGGCGGTCTCTCGACGGAGCGCGGGGAGGGGAGAGGTGCTCGAGAGGCTTGCGATCGGGGACGGGATCGGCCGGATCGAGCTGACCGGCGCGGTGGCGGACCGGGACCTCTTCCCCGTCGAGGAGTTTCGCGAGGTCTTGGAGGAGGTCGTCCGCGAGATGGGCGCCCCCGTTCTCGACTACGGTTCGCGCGAGGGCTATCTCCCTCTACGGAGGTGGCTCGCCGAACGATTGACCCATCAAGGAACCGCCGTCGACGCGAACGACGTGTTTATCCTGAACGGAGCGCAGCCCGGTCTCGATCTCGTCGGGAAGCTCCTCGTCGACGAGGGGGACGCGGTCGCCGTCGAATCGCCCACCTATTACAACGCGATCGGCGCGTTTCGCCTCTACGGCGCGGAGCTCGCCGGGGTCCTGATGGACGGAGAGGGGATTCTCCCGAGCGCCCTCGAAGAGACGTTCGCTCGCCGACCGGTGAAGCTCCTCTACTGCATGCCGACCTTTCAGAATCCGACCGGCGTGAGCATGAGCCGCGCGCGAAGAGAGACGGTTCTCGATCTCGCGAGGCGCCGCTCCGTCGCGATCCTGGAGGACACGTTCGACGCGGATCTCCGCTACCGCGGGAAAGAAGAGATCGCGCTCCGCGGTCTCCCCGGGGGAGAGGACGTCCTTCTCCTCGGCACGTTTTCGAAGATCCTCTTCCCCGGCCTCCGGCTCGGCTGGCTCGTCGCGCCGGCTCCGCTGCACGAGGCGATCGGCCGCATCCGCCGCTCGACCGACCTCGCCGCGGGGCTTCTCGCGCAGGCGGCGATTCACCGCTTCTGCGAGAAGGGACTTCTCGACGGGCATCTCGAACGGGTGCGCGCAGCCAACCGAAAGAGACTTCGCGTCCTCGTCGAGTCGATGGCCGAGCACTTCCCTCCGGATGTCAAGTGGACCGAGCCGGAAGGAGGGATGTCCCTCTGGGTGACGCTCCCGTCGCATGTCGACTCGGTGGAAGTGCTTCTCGAGGCGCGCCGCCTCGGGGTCAACTTCACGCCGGGCCCGCTCTTCCACATCGACGGCGGCGGCGGAAACGCGTTTCGCCTCTCCTTCACGCTGGAAAAGGAGGAACGGATCGCGGAGGGGATCCGCGGGCTGGGAGCCCTTCTCGGGGAGAAATGCCGAAAACGGCGGAGCGCGCCGGACGACGCGCCGTCAGTTTTTCTTTGATGGATGAAAATGTTTTCGGAGGAACGGTCATGAACGAAGAAAAGGGAACCTTGAGGCTGAAGACGGGTTTCGCCGAGATGCTGAAGGGCGGCGTCATCATGGACGTGACGAACGCCGAGCAGGCGAAGATCGCCGAAGAGGCGGGGGCCGTCGCCGTGATGGCTCTCGAGCGCGTCCCCGCGGACATCCGCAAGGAAGGCGGGGTCGCGCGCATGGCGGACCCGAAGAGGATCCGCGAGATCCAGAAGGCCGTCTCGATCCCGGTGATGGCGAAGTGCCGGATCGGGCATTTCGCGGAGGCGCAGATTCTTCAAGAGCTCGGCGTCGATTTCATCGACGAGAGCGAGGTGCTCACGCCCGCCGACGAGGCGCACCACATCGACAAGCACGCCTTCAAGGTGCCGTTCGTGTGCGGCTGCAGGAACCTCGGCGAGGCGCTCCGGAGGATCGCGGAGGGGGCGGCGATGATCCGGACGAAGGGGGAAGCAGGCTCTGGCGACATCGTCGAGGCGGTGCGGCACATCCGCGCGGTGGTCGGCGGGATCCGCCGGCTCGCGACGCTCCGCGAAGACGAGTGGATGGCGGAGGCGAAGGAGCTCGGCGCGCCGTATGAGATCGTTCGTCTCGTCGCGCGCGAGGGGAAGCTTCCGGTTCCGAACTTCTCCGCGGGCGGGATCGCGACCCCCGCCGATGCGTCGCTCGTCATGCAGCTCGGCGCCGAAGCGGTCTTCGTCGGCTCCGGGATCTTCAAGTCGGAGGATCCGGCGAAGCGTGCGCAGGCGATCGTGCGCGCGACGACCCACTACCTCGATCCGAAGATCCTCGCCGAGGTGTCGGAGGGGCTCGGGGAGCCGATGCGCGGTCTCGATGTATCGAAGATGGACGAGAAGGAGCTTCTCCAGACTCGCGGCTGGTGAGCGCGCGCGACGCGGAAGAAGAGCGCGATGAAAGAGAATGGAAAGCCGGCGATCGGGCTTCTCGCCCTTCAGGGCGCGTTTCACGCGCACGGCGAGGTTCTCGCCCGGCTCGGCGCGGAGATCCGCGAGGTGAGGCTCCCCCGCGAGCTGAACGGGGCGGAGGGGCTCGTCCTCCCCGGCGGCGAGTCGACCACGCTCCTCCGTCTCATTGAGGAGTACGGCTTCGACAAGACGATTCCCCTCTTCGCCTCCGAGGGGAAGCCGATCCTCGCGACCTGCATGGGGCTCATTCTTCTCGCGCGCGAGGTGACGAACCCGGCGCAGAGGAGCCTCGGGCTTCTCGATGTCGCCGTGGAAAGAAACGCCTACGGCCGGCAGGTCGATTCGTTCGAGGCGGAGGGAGAGGTGCTCGGCCGACCGTTCCCGATGGTCTTCATCCGCGCCCCTCGAATCCTTGATGTCGGAAAGAACGTTGAGGTGCTCGGAACCCTGCGCGGCGAGCCGGTCCTCGTCCGCCAGCGGAACATCCTCGCCGCCGCGTTCCATCCGGAGCTGAC
>Ga0194113_10000266_pt1 | contig 65236 bp, 58 predicted proteins | sample TA2MahC200mmetaG_FD_146193 | JGI IMG/M metagenome (GOLD analysis project Ga0194113, IMG submission 146193) | Freshwater microbial communities from Lake Tanganyika, Tanzania - TA2015017 Mahale Deep Cast 200m | ecosystem: Environmental > Aquatic > Freshwater > Lake | place: Tanzania: Lake...
GCGCGGGTCTGGTTCTCAATCAGAGCCGGAAGGCCAAGGTACTCCAGGCGGCCGAACGGCTCCTGTCGGCCCAATCCACCGAGGAACTGGAAGCGCTGGGTCGCCAGTACGGCCGCACCGGGGCGGGCGTCCTGTCCCATCTTCTGCTGGCCAAGAATCACTACGACGCCGGGCGTTATGACGACGCTCTCGCCAGCTACGCGGCCTTCCTGAAACGGAAACCCTCCGACCGCTTTACCGATATCGCGGTGCTGGGCCAGGCCCACGCATGGGAGGCCAAGGGCGAGATCGACACGGCGCGAACCGCTTTCGCCGCGTTCCGGCAGGAGAATCCCGGTCATTACCTGACGCCGCAGGCCTTCATGGGCGAGGCCCGCTGCCTCGCCATCGCGGGCGACAAGAAGGCCGCCGCAGAGCTGCTCGACCTGCTGATCGCCGCCCAGGCCGACACGCCTTGGGAGGAGCGGGCGGAAGAGCTGAAGGCCATCCTCGCGCGCTACGAGAAACGGGCGCCTGTCTCATTCTTCGACCAAGCCAGCGCCCTCCTTCCCGGTATGGCCACCAACGCCGTCGCCACGCCCGCAATCAAGGTCCCCGCCACCGAACCCGCAGCCACTCTGGAAGAATAATCACCCGGCAAAGATCACCCAAACGCCCCCTGAACTTCGAGGTTTGATTCTCCGCTCCTACGCCCATTCGAACCCCTTCGCCTCTCGGATGGTGCGGTGGACGCAGCCGACTTGGAGGCAGAACGCCTCGATGCGAGATCAGTAACGTGTGAGTTAAGGGACCGCGCTCGCGGCGCGGGGGATTGCCGTTGCGACAGCCTCGACCGTTTCGACCACCTTGGCCGGAAAGGTGATCACGTTCCCCAGCAGTCGGAAGGGGGCCAAGACGCCAGAGCCAATATGGCTCAACCCGGACATGAAGCTCACTCCGGGCAGGGGCGCGCCGACGCACTCGACAACGCCCAAGGGGAGGTACAACACCCGGACTGCGTGCACCGGCAGGTCAACCACGGCGCGCCCCAGACCGACGACGTGGCTCAGCGCGGGCCGGGCCTCCGGAAGGGCGCGCGTCACTGCGGCCACCGTGGCCGGATCGATCGCCGACACGGCGGACGTCGCCATCAGCCCCGCCGCCAGCATCAGCCAGCCCACGCAACCCGGCCAGAAACCTGTTCGCTGCATGCGTGCCTCCTTAATTCAGCGTGAGCAGGGCCAGTGCGGTGGCGTACAACTCGCCGCCGACCGGGGTCCAGCGGTCGGCGATGGCCCAGGCGCCGTCAACGGCCTGCAGCGCGGCGACTCGCTGGCGGATCGCCGCGGCCTGGGCGCGAACGCCGGCCGCGTCCAGGGCCCGCGCGATGAAATAATCCCGGTAGAAGTCGGCGACCCGGCCGGGGGATGCCGCTTCCTGGAGGGCCTGGGCTGCCTGACGGGCAAGGGCGAGATGGTCGGCCGCCGGGAGCGACGCTTCGAGCAGAATGGCGTACCCCATGGCGTCGAGGGTGGCGGTGGAGCCGCCTGCCGCGCGGTCATACGCGAAACGGCCGTCGCCGGTCTGCTGAGACTTGAGCCAGCGCACCGCTTTTCGGAGGTGTCCGCCGGGATCGCCCCAGCCGCTGGCGCGGGCGCGGATGAGGGCGTCGGTCTGCCATACGGTGATCGCCGTGTTGGGGGCGATGCCGATGTCATAGCCCCAGGCGCCATCGGCATGCTGAGTCGCACGGATGCGGTCGACGGCGAGGCGCAAAGGGGCTTCGGACACGGCGGATGGACGGATCTGTCGGATGGCGAGGAGGGCGGCCGTGGTCATGCCGTGGTTGTAGGCGCGACACCTGCCGGGCGGCCCGAAGGCCCCATCCGGTTGCTGACCGGCGAGAAGGGCAGCAATCGCGCGGTCGACGGCGGCCCGGTGCGCGGGCCCGAGACGTTCGAGGGCGAGGGCGGCGAGGGCGGTGAGCGCGGGAGTGTAGGGGGCGGTGGGGGTTGCGATGCCGATCGGCTCCCACACACCATCCCGGTGCTGCGTTCGGGTGAGCCAGCGGCCCCTGTCGGAGGGCATGGCGCGACGCATCTGTTGGGCGGCGAACCAGAGTGCCCCGGCCAGGAAAACGGCGGCCGCCGCCGCAAGACGGCGCCGGAGGACGAAACACCGGTGGCGCGGAGGGGGAAGGGCTGTAAGGATACGGTCCACCAAGCCGGGTGACGGATCGGCCTCGGGCGCGCCACGAAGCCAGGCGACCGTGGCGCACGCAGCCTCGGCTTCGCGCCTGCAAACCGGACAGGCGGCACGATGCGCCTCACGGGCGGCTGATCCGTTTGCCGGATTCAGAGCGCAGGCCACCGCCTCGGCTGCCTGAGGGCAGTTCATAGCCGCAGCGACATCAGTTTCTGCTTCCATCGCCCGCCTCCTTCCTTGCGTCAACCTTCATGCCCGGTCCTCTCCCAACCGGGTCCGTAACATCCGGATCGCGTTGAACATCCGCGACTTGACCGTTCCAGCCGGTATGTGCAGGATCCGGGCGACCTCCGCATAAGGGAGGTCCTGATACACGCCCAGCTCAATCACCTGCCGCATCGCCTCCGGAAGCGCGGCCACGGCGCCGGCGACATCGAGTCCGCCACGCTCCGGCGGCGGATCGCTTGCGGCGTTCGGCGGCTCGGGCTCACGCGCCAACGCATCGGCCAGCCGCGCGATCCGCTTGCGCCTCCGCAGTTCGTCAATCCAGACCTGCCTCGCCATCAGAAACAGGAATGTCGTAAACTTCGCGCTCGGCCTGTAGCGATTCCGATAGCGGTAGAGCCTCACAAACGTCTGCTGCACGAGATCCTCGGCATCGTATTGAACGCCCGAACGGAGGAAAAAGTTCAGCAGCATTTTCTGATGGCGCCTGACGAGCACGGCAAACGCCTGCCGATCATCCGCGCGCGCCAAGGCCATCAGCGCGGCGTCGCTTTCCAGTTCGGCGGGGTTCGGGTCTGGTGTGTCCATGGGTTGGGCGGTGTGGCGATTGACAGGTGAATGATGTGTCGTTCCCAGATTCAGGCCTATTCGTGCCTCAAGGCCTCGATTGGGTCGAGGTTTGCGGCCTTCCAGGCGGGATAGGTTCCAAAGACCACTCCGGTGATGATCGAGACGGCGAGGGACACGAGGACGCTGGGGAGCGTCACGGCCGTGTGCATCTCGGTGAGGCGCTCGACCAGGCGGGCGATCGCCACCCCCAGGCTGAGACCAATACCGCCGCCCAATGCGGTGAGAATGGTGGACTCGAACAGGAACTGAAGGAGGATGTCGCGCTTTTTCGCGCCCAGCGCCCGGCGGGTGCCGATCTCGCGGGTGCGCTCGAAAATGTTGGCCAGCATGATATTCATGATGCCGATGCCGCCGACCAGCAGAGAGATGGCCGCGATGGATCCCATCACGATCCGGAACACCCGCTGGGTCGACTCCTCTTGCAACATCAGCTCGTAGGGAACCTGTATCTCGTAATCGCGTGTTTCGCGTGTCGTGCCCAGGTAGCTCCGCAACCGCTTGACGGTGTCGGGAATCGAACTCACCGCGATCACCTTGATGTAGAGGAAGTCGTACTCCACATTGACCCGCTCGCGCCTCGAACCCTCGACCGGGATGATGCGGCCGTAGACGGCGTTGCCCGTCTCAAAGGGGATATAAACCAGATTATTCAGGTCGTACTGTCCGGCCAGCTTCGCGCCGCGCGCATTTTTCAGGACCCCGACCACCTGGAACGTGCCGCCACCCGCGTTCACCGTCTGGTTGAGCGGATCGCCGATGCCAAACAGCGTCCGGGCGGCGTCGACGCCCACCACGCAGACGGGATTGCGCCGCAGTTCGTCGGTATCGGTGATCCAGCGCCCGCGGCTGTCCGCGAGTTCGCTGAAGGTCATGTTTAGAAACTCGGGCGTGGTGGCCATCACGCGGACGTTCGACCGCAGGCCGCCGACAAAAAGCCGTTGCTGCATGTCGCGCACCGGGATGATCTGGCGGATGTTCTCGAACGTGGCCAGCATGTGCGCGACGTCTTTGGCCTTCAGGCCATAGTCCGCAAGGGTGCTGGCCGAGGCATTGTTCTGGGGCGCCCCCTCTTGGGTCGGCTTGACCGAGCGGATGACGATGCTGTCGATGCCCATGGCCCGGATCCGCTCGATCGACTCGCGGCGACCGCCTTCGCTGATCGCCATCATGGCCACTACCGCGCCGACCCCGAGGACCACGCCCAGCGCCGCCAGAAACGCGCGGAAGGCGTGGCAGGAGAGATTGAGGAAGGTCATCTGCAACAGGCGTAAAAAATTGCGCACAGCTCCATCTTTCCGGCCGGGCAACCGGCCCCAAGCATCAGACCACCGGCTTGCCTCCCGGCCGGTCCTCGACAATCACCCCGTCGTGCAGGCGGATCACCCGGTCGACGATGCGCGCGTAAGCGGGATTGTGGGTGACCATGACCACGGTGCGGCCGCTGTCAACCAGGCCGGTCAGGATGCGCATGACATCATTGCCGGTTTTTTCATCGAGATTGCCGGTCGGCTCATCGGCCAGCACCAGCGGCGGGTCATTGGCCAGCGCGCGGGCGATCGCCACCCGCTGCCGCTCGCCGCCCGACAACTGCGACGGCCGGTGGGTCAGGCGATGCCCCAGCCCGAGCAGATCGAGCAACTCATGGGCGCGATCCCGCATGGCCGTCGGCGGAACGCGGGCATAGCGCATCGGCGTGCAGACATTCTCAAACACGCTGAACTGGGAAAACAGGTTGAACGATTGAAAGACGATGCCAATCCGCCGGCAGCGGATTTCGGACATGGCGTTGTCGCTGAGAGACGACACGTCGGTGGTCTCGAGCGTGTAGGTCCCGGAAGTGGGGCGGTCGAGCATGCCGACGAGGTTGAGGACGGTGGACTTGCCCGAACCCGATGCGCCCATGACCGCCACGAACTGGCCGGCCGGAATCGAAAAACTCACCGCGCGCACCGCCTGCACCGGGGTCTCGCCCTCGGTGTAGGTTTTGGTCACTTCATTGAATGTCAGTAGCCCCATAGTCCGTCACTTCGCCAGGCCGGCCTGATAGAGCGCAACCCGCTCACCCTCCTCGAGGCCCGAGAGAATCTCAACGAAGCTGTTCGAGGACCGGCCGGTGGTCACCGGCCGCTCTTCGACGCCCACCGCCCCCTTGACCCGCGCAAAGGTCTTTCCCTCGCGCTGAAAAATCGCCTCGATCGGCACGTGCAGGACGTTGGCGACCTGTTCGACAATGATTTCGACGCGCATCGTCATGCCGGGCATCAGCCGGGGATCCATCGTGTCGGTGGCGATCTCCACCGGATAAATCTTGGGGCTTGAACGATCCCAGTTCACGACATTCTGCGCCATGGCCGCGATCAGCGAGACGCGCCCCTCCATCACCAGATTGGGAATCGCCTTGCTTCTCAAGACCGCACGGAGACCGGTGGAGATGCGGGATCGGAACTCCTCGGGCAGATCGACCCGGACCAGAAAACGCGATAAGTCGGGGATCGAGGCCAGCACCTGCCCCTCGTTGACCTGGCTGCCCACCTTGAGTTCCTCCGGCTGATTCCACGCGCGCCGTTGCGGATCGCCCATCGTGACGATCCCATCGCTCGGCGCCCGCACCACCAATGACTTGCGAATGGCGATCAATTGCTCCAGTTCCTCCTCCATCTGGCGGATGCGCGCCCGATGATTCTGAATGATCCGCTGATCCTTGACCAGATTGCCGGCGGCGGTGACCAGATCGCGCTGCAAGTCCATCTGCGCCTTGGTGCGGCCCTCCTGCAACAACCGCATTTTCTGGGGGTGGTCGTATTGCTTGAAGACCCGCAGGTTGCTGGACGCCAAATCGATCGCGTCACGGACGGCGTCAACCGCCTGCGACTTGTCGAGCACCACTTTCTCCAGTTCGGGAACCCGTCCGGGATCCTGCATCTGCGCGGTGGACAACTGGGATCGGGCCACAGAGAGCTCCGTGCGGACTTGGGCGAGCTTGGCGCGCGCCGTTTGGACGGCGGCCTGCAGATCCGCGCGCTTGCGCCGCGCGTCCTCATCCTCGTAGCGGGAGAGCGCCTCCTCGCTGGCCCGAAGTTGATCGTTGGCGTTACGGATGGTGCTGAGATTGCCCGCACGGGTCATGTCGAGATCCTGCTCGGCCAGCTTCAGGCTGGTCTGCTCGTCGGCCAGCTCCAGTTTCAGTCTGTCCAGCTCGACTGCGTGCTTCTCATCTGAGAACCGGAACAGCAGGTCGCCGGTCTTCACCGCGCTGCGGTTTTCAACCAGTTCCACGATCTCCAGCCCATAACCGCGGCTCCCGGAGCGGGGCTCGGGGCGGATCATATGGTGCTTGATCGCGTCGAGGTTACCGTCAATTTCCAAGGCGATGTTGAAATCGCCCCGGCGCACCGTCGCATAGCGATCCCGTGTCTCACCCTCCTGCGCCCCCCGACGATGAGCACCCAACTGCCGCCAGACGATGACGCCGACGGCTGCCAGCAACCCGACCAGGAGCCACACGCGCCACCGACGCACTCTGGACGTCTGACGCGTCATTCCGGCCGGGTCTCCTGCGGGCTGCCATCACGGAGCTGCTGGAGTTCGTCACGCAGGCGCGGCTGCGGCAGACGGAACTGAGACTCCGCGCGATCCATCTGCGCCTGTATCTCCGGCGGAAGCTCGAGGGTGCGCAGCGGCGGCAACTGGTCCAGAGCGCCAGCCAGAGCGGTCGCCCGCAGAAAAATGACCAACTGCGTCTGCACGCTGCTTTTGGTGGTGCCGCGGAAGAGGTGCCCGAGCACCGGGATGCTGGAGAGGATCGGCACCCGCCGCTGCCGTTCGACCTCCTCGCTGCGCAACAGACCGCCGATTGACACCAGTTGGCCGTCTCCGACTTCCAGCTCCGTGTTGGCGCTGCGGACGGCGATGATCGGCGCGCCTGTGTTCTTGTCGGAGCGAGTCACATTGGAAACCTCGGGATTGATCTGCAGACGGATGCGGCCGTCGGCGATCATGATCGGGATCACCCGCAATTTGATGCCGACGCTCTTGAAGGTGGTCGAAATGCTTTCCCCCCCGGAGGTGATGGTCTTCGTCTGGATCGGAACCTCCTCGCCGGTAATGATGCTCCCCTCCGTGCCGCGCCGCAGGATCAGATTGGGGGAGGACAGAATCTTGGCCCGGCCTTTGTTTTCCAGAAAGCGGACAAAGGCGGTGATCAGACGCTCCGAGCTCGGATCCCAGTCCATATAGGAAAGACTGCCGCGGGTGGCCAGCGGATTGCTGCCCGGGTCGACAAAGGCGTCGGTGAGGCGCTTGACAAAAACCATGTGGTCGGCGGGGAGGTTGGGGATGGCCCCCACCTTCGCGAGCTTCTGGAATTCGAGGTTGATCTCCTTCTGATAATCACTGTCAACGCTGAACTCGACGATGCGGGCCTCGACCAGCACCTGGGTGACCGGCATGTCCAACTGGTCGGCGACCGCGAGCAACAGCGCCAGATTGTCCTCGACGTCCGAGATCACTACGAGGTCGGATTCCTCATTGGCGGAGACCGTCCCGGCCGGCGTCATGAAATTCTCCAGCGCCTGCGCCATCGTCTCGCCGCGAATGTGCACACAGTGGTGGAATCGGACCTTCCGCTCGGTCTTCACGTCGGCGGCGAAGTTGGCCGCGATTTGCGCATATTCATCGAGAGCGCTCACCGTTCCCGTCGATGCGGCGGAAGCCAGTTCTGCGGCCGTCGGCGTCGCCAGGTCCCGGACCGGATCAGCCATGGGGTCTTGGGACAGCTCCCGGTTGTCGGTGCTGGCCGAGACAGCCGCCCGCTCGCGCGGCGGCCGTCCGGAAGGCTGTTGCGCCAAAAGACCGGCGCACGACATCATGACCATCACCAGGGACATCGCCGGAAAAAGACCTTGTTTCATTGCCGTGTTCCTGTCGCTTAAGCGCAACCTGCAACCAGAGTACGGCCGAAAGCATGACATACCCATGGGGTTAAGACAAGGAGTAAAAGTCAACAGAGTGATGCGTCAACGTTGTTGCATACTCCCTTGTGCGATGGCGTGCGACATGCTAACGTAGTCCGACGACGTGAGGTGGAGAAACGGGCATGGATTTCAAACGGATAGGCGAGCCGCTTTTTGCGCAGGATCCCACGGGGCGGCCGCTGTCGCGCGTGGGGACTGTTTTTCTGCGCACGCCGGGGCTGGTCACCCTCCCGGGCGTGCATGCCATGCAACGGCTGGCCTGGCTTGACGGGCTCAACGCCGACCGGGCCTCAGCCGGCGCGCCGCCGCTCTCCGACGCGGAGACAGACGCCGAATTCGACGCCTCCGTGGACCTGCTGCTGGACGGAAGCGTCATTCTGATCCGACCCGATCCTTCGCGCATGGATCTAGCCTTCCAGGCCGACGATTTCCTGCAGACGTTCGTTTCCAAGCGCCGCATTCGTTTTCTGAACACCGCCAACGAGACGATTCGAGAGGCCCTCCGCCGGCGCGGAGAAAACTGGCGCATGAGTCCCCTGCCGCAGACGCAGGAGGAAATCATTGCCCTCATCGCCGACTCCCGGACCGCCATTCAGAATGCCCCCATCTACTACTACAACCGCGTCGGCGGCACCCGTTACCTCACCTGCGAATCCTTCCGCTGGCTGGCCACGCGGGATGATGCCACGTTCCGGTCGCAGCTCGACGAGATCGCCCGCTTCTGCACCCGGCGCAACCGCCTCGGCCATCCCGAGATCGACGTCTTCCCTCCCGACTGCCCGTTTGAGCGCGCCGCCTTTGCGGCGCTCGCCCCGCCGGAAGACGCATCCCCCGCCGCCTGCGCCGATCTCCGCCGCCGCCACGCCGCGGTCGCAGCGGCCTACGAGGCCGCCGTGCCGCCGGTCCTCCGGGAGGACGCTCCCGGGGCGCCCGAATGGCGCCGGGCGATGTGCGCCGTTCTGGTCAGACAGCCGAATGCGGCCGTTTCGGACGAGATCGTCAGCGGCCTCTCCGCCGAGTTTTATCTGCAGATCGAATGGCTCCCCGGCGCGCGCATCGAGGATGGCGAGCTGATCTTTGATCCGCTGTTTGACGAGTGTGCCGTCCGTCCGGACGACGCCGAGCTGCGCGCCCTGTGCGACCTGCGCGCGCGCGGCATGATCTTTAACTACGTTCGCGAATTCCGCGAGATCGAATACATCAACATCGGACGGATCTCCCGCTCCCTCTCGCGCCGCGTCACCACCTCCCGGCGCCCCACGGTCTACATTGCCGAGGTTCAGCACACCGGCGCCGATAAGCCGGTCGTGCGCATCCTGCGCCTCCAGAAATGGGGCATCGCCGAACATCTCGATGAAGGGAAGGACCTGCTGCAGTCGATCATCGAGGCCGAGGCCTACACCGACTACATTCTCGACCGCCGCCTCGGCTGCCAGCAGCTCGGCATGAACTTGCCGCCGCAGATCGTTCCCCGCCGCATCAGCGAGACCTACACTGGAACGCACGCGCGCTACGTCGGCCAGACCTACTGGATCACCTACCTCGAGCGCCCCTATCTTTACGGGTGGGCATCGGCCAAGATCCCCGCGCACCACTACGAGAACGTCGAATTCAATCGCCGTCTGGCGGCCCTGCTCGGCGCGGCGGCGGCATCCAATCTCATCCTCGGCCGCACCGGGGTTAACGGCGCAGCCGTCCTGTTTGACGATGGCGACGAGATCGTCCTGTTTGACGACGACGGCCTGCCCCAGAGCCTGGTGGTCTCCGACCACACCGGGACGTTTTCGCACTACCGGGAGCCCTTGGCGGATTTGGCGCCGGCCTATGCCGCGCCGGTCAACCGGCGCGCGGAACTGATGCCCAACGCCAGCGAGTTTGCCGCAGGCTATCTGGCTGCATTTGTCGAACGCTTCGATTACACGCGCCGGGAGTACCTCCGGCGCAAACGGGCGTTTGACACGCTCTTCAGCCACCGTGCCCGCGACGTGGCCGGCAGTTTCGCCTACCGTTGGGAATGCGTTCTCAACCGCCTCGCGGCGACCGCTGCAGAGCCGCTTGCGGGGGCGATCCGGGCCGCGATTAGAAACAAGTGAGGTGACCCATGAACGCTCCGGCTTCCCGTTCCCCCGTCTTCACGGCGCTGCTGCTGGCGATTTTCGCGCTGCTGGTGTGGCGACTCGTTCACCGGCCGGGTGTAGAAGGTGTGCCCTCCGCCGTTCCGGTGCCAGGTCCGACCTCCGGACACCCCGCCGTTCCGGCGGTGGCCACGCCGCCACCGTTCGCGCCCACCTCCGAGGAACGCACCGCCATCGCGATCTTCAGCCGCGTGTCGCCATCGGTCGTGGCGGTGGCCAACACGGGGCTCTTCCGCGCCGGGAGCTGGTTTCGGGGACTTCAGGTCTACGAGATTCCCCAGGGTGCCGGTTCCGGTTTTGTCTGGGACAAACAGGGGCACATCATCAGCAATTACCATGTCGTCCACCAAGCCAACGCGCTCACGGTGACCTTTCCCGACGGCGTGACATTCGATGCCCGGCTGGTGGGGATTGCGCCGGATCAGGATCTGGCCGTGCTGCGGATTGACGCCCCCCCCGAACGGCTGCACCCGGTTCGCGTCGCCGCGTCACGCGACCTGCAAGTGGGGCAGACGGTGCTGGCAATCGGCAACCCGTTCGGGCTGGACACCACCCTCACCGTGGGAATCGTCAGTGCACTCGGACGGACCATCACGGCCATGACCGGCCGACGGATCAACGAGGTGATCCAGACGGATGCGGCGATCAACCCCGGCAATTCCGGCGGTCCCCTGCTCAATTCAGCGGGCGAGCTGATCGGCGTCACGACCGCCATCCTCAGCCCCAGCGGGGCCTATGCGGGGATCGGCTTCGCCGTGCCTGTCGACACCATCTCGCGCATCGTGCCCCAACTGATTGCCAAGGGACGCATCACCCGAGCGGGGCTCGGCCTCCAGCTTCTGCCCGATCACATCATTCGCCGCGCTGGAGTTGCCGGCGCGGCCGTCTACGCCGTGCTTCCCCATTCCCCGGCCACCACCGCCGGAATCGCCGGCGTCTCGCAGTCTCCCCGCGGCCTGTTTCTCGGCGATGTGATCACCGCTGTCGATGGCAGGCCCGTCGCCGATGTGGAGGGCTACCACGCCATTTTCGACACCCTCCAGCCCGGCCAGACCGTCGACGTGACCCTCACCCGCGACGGCCAGACACGCACCGTCTCCGTGCGCCTGATCGAATTGGAGTGACCGTGATTGCCGAGCGAATCCCGCTTGCCGCCGCTCGTCGTTTGCGTCTACAATTGGCCCGCGCGTCGGGTCTATTCACACCGCATCCGTCTTGACCCGGCGTGCGAACCCGTTGACCATAACGGTTGGACGCCCCTCCAACCCCATCTCAGGAGCACCCATCATGCAAAGCATCCCCGTCCTGACCGTCCGAGGCGGTTCGCTTGCCGAAGCCTACGAGCGCGCCTTGATCGCCCTGTACCGCGGCGGCATCCGCTTCCGCACGCAGTACGACAAACCGGGCGACCCGTTAAGCCTCGATGCCACGATGAACATCACCATCGACGACCCGCTGGCCGATCCCATGATCCACAAGGCTTTCCCCGGCGGCATTTCCGACCTGCGCGAATATGTCTACGAGCTGGAGGGACGCAAGGATCACTGGGTCAAGGCGATCAACGATCCCGCCGACACCCGCTGGGAGTACACCTATCACGGCCGCCTGCAGAACTATGGTCAGTGGAAGGAGCGCGGCGCCGACGGCAAAAACCAGATTGTCGGCCCGTTTCAGGTCGATCAGATCGCCTATGTCATCGACAAACTGGTTGCGCAGCCCTTCACCCGGCAGGCGCAGATGATCACCTGGATGCCCAACCACGACCTCGCCTGCTACGACCCGCCGTGCCTGCAGTCGCTTTGGTACCGGATCTTGGAGGACGATACCGGCGTGCAGTGGCTCAACGCCAATGTCCGTTTCCGTTCCAACGACGCCTGGGGGGCGAACTTCATGAATATGTTCGGCTTCATCCAGTTCAACCAGACCGTCATCGCTGCCGAGGTCGCGCGCCGCTCAGGCAAGCCGGTGCGCCTCGCGCGCATGAATTGGCAGGCCGACTCTTATCACATTTACGGCAAGGACATCGAACAGGCCGAACAGCGGCTCTTCAGCCGGTTGGAAACGACCGCATTCGAAGACCGGATCTACTCTTTCCACGACCCGGCCATCACCGAGATGTACCACGAGGAGGAGGCCGCCATTCTCCGCAAAATCGACGAGATGTCGCGCCGGATGGGATGACCCCGCCGGCCGGGCGCGGCGTCCCTGCCGCGCCGCAGATCATGACGAAGGCCACAGGGAATGCGCGTAAGAGGGTCTGTGAGTGTGGGAGTGTGGGAGAGTGTCTGCGCGAAAGCGGGCAGCGGCGTCTCGCCGCGCCGAAAGACAAAGGGAATGCGCGAAGCGGCGTGTGAGTTGTCGGGGGCGGGGCAGAATCCCCCTTTCATTTCGATAGCGATCCCGATCCCGATAGCGATCAATGTCTTTATCCATTCGCTTGCGGCGCGGCGGGACGCCGCTTCACTGCCACTCACACACCCACACACTGTCACATACCCATCCTGTCACTAACCAACTACGCCGTTCCCCTTCATTCCGCTTGACCCGCCCGCCCATTATCTATACCCTTTTCGACATGGCGGGGGTGAGTTTCGCCCCGCCTCAGCCCGCCCGTGTGGGTTGGGTTGATCTAGTTCGGTGAGCCATAGCAGGGACGCAAAGCCTCAAAATGCTTCCGCAAGTGCTTGGAAATGAAGCAGACGGTTGATCTATAGGAAGGGAAGCCCTGCTATTTTCCCTGCTAAGTTTGATCCTTAATCAGAGGTCGGCAAGAACGGAGTAGATGAAATGATGAAGCCAACGATCTCTTGTGCTCTGATTGCGATGGTTCTCGTTGGTTGTGCAACGTCCCCAGATTCAGGCGGAAGCGCGCAACGCACCAATACTGCTGTCGTTGCTGTCGCGCAGACACTCGAAAGACAACGTCCCCCTGTGTCGGTGAGTGAAGCCCTGAGCCGCGCAGAAAAGTACGTATCCGAGCAGAAGATCGACATCTCAAAACATTTCGTCAGTTCGGCGCACTATGTGGAGGCAGGCAGCTGGACAGATAGTTCGATCGGTAAGGGACCCTACTGGCAAGTCACCTACAAACTCCTTCAACGCGCTGACGGCGGACAGCACTTTATCCTAGTGTATATGGGCGGCAAGGTCGGTCACATTGGTGGACTGTAAGGAAACGGAGCCGAACATCGGCGTGCATGGAAGGCTCGCAAGCTCGCCGCCCCTGCTGCGCAACGTTCGGACACGACAACATGAGAAGCGCAGGAACGTTCTCTCCGATCAGTGTCGCCACGGCTACACAAATCGCCTCGGTGGGGTTCGCCGTGTGGTTTATGTTCACTTCCCTAAAACTGTCCTGTTCCATGTCGGGGAGCGTGGGTGCGGTCGCGATTCTTGCGCACACAATCAACTCCGTCTTGCTTCTCGTTGCGGTTCTTTTCGAGCGCCGGTGGCGCTTGATTTTCATTCCGATTGTGTCATGGTTTGTGGTTACGACTCTGGTTGCAATGTCGATGCACTGAACCATAATATGAATGTCCGAACACGCCGTCCTAGCCTCTCGCCGGGAAGCGCCATTCAGGCCTGTCCCTAGTCAGACCTCTTACACTTAACCGGATGCTTCGTCGCCACTTTTAACCGGATACCCTTAAACGACCCACTATTACTGTCCTCGATGACCGCTCTTTGTCTCTTCGGGATAGATTAAGACCCGAGATTAAGATCTGAGACACAGGACCCAGTTTCCCTTATACCTATTACGATTTATGATTGGTTGCGATCTCCTGAAAACGCGCGAAGGTGGCGTCCCAAACGGCGGTGTCGCCGGGCAGGAAGGTCTTGATGGGGAAGGCGGACCGGATGAGCGGCTGCGCCTCGGCCATGCTGCTGATCACGCCGAGGGCCATGGCTTGCACCATGAGGTTGCCCACAGCGGTTCCCTCTTTCGGGCCGGCGTGCACCGGCCGGGCGATGGCATCGGCGGTGAATTGGTTGAGCAACGCATTGCCGCTGCCGCCGCCCACGATATGGACTGCCTGCGTCGGCGTGCCGCAGATCGCGCAGATCTGCTCGTTCACCAGCCGGTACTTCAACGCCAGACTCTCGTAGACGATGCGCAGAATGGCGCCGCGGTCGGCCGGCTGCCGCTGGCCGGTTTCGGCGAGGAAGGCGCGGATGGCGTCCTCCATGTTGGCCGGATTGTAGAAACGGGCGTTGTCGGGGTCGATGAAGGCGCTGAAGGCTGGCGCGGCGGGGGTGATCGTGTCGACCTCGGACCATTCCATGCGGCGGCCGTCGGCGGCCTCCCAGCCCCGCAGCAACTCCTGAACAATCCAAGTCCCCATGCAGTTTTTGAGGAACCGGGTGTTGTCAATCCCCCCCTCGTTGCTGATATTCGCGGTCATCGCTGCATCATGGGTGATCGGCTGGTCAACGAGCCGGCCCACCAGCGACCACGTTCCCGAGCTGATGATGAGGGCGTGCCGGGCGTCTGCGACCGGGGCTGCGGCAAAGGCGCTGGCCGTGTCGTGCGAGGCGACGGCCACGATGGCGGCCTCGTTCAGCCCGAGCGTGGCGGCGAGCGGCGGGCGCAACGCGCCGATGACCGTTCCGGGGGCAACGATCGGCGGCATGATCCGCGCCGGGATCTTCAATGCGCGCAGCACGTCGCGGGACCATGTCCGCCGCTTGGCGTCCATGAGCTGCGTCACGCTCGCCCACGAAGAATCCACCGCCGTGCACCCCCCGAGATAGAAATTGAACAGCGCCGGAATGGGGAGGAACAGGGCGGTGAGCTTGCGCAGCTCCGGCCGCCTCGTGGCGAACCAGCGCAACTGGTTGCTCATGTTGAAGGGCTGGAAGTGGATGCCGGTGATGCCGTAAAGCCGTCGCGCGTCGATGCACGCCTTGACCTCCTCGCACATCGTGTCGAGACGGTGATCACGGTAGCAATGGGTCTTGCCCAGCAACTCGCCGTCGGCGCTAAAATAGGCGCCATCCGCGCCCCAGGTGTCGAGGCCGATCGCGTCAAGCTGGCCGCCAAACGTTCGCTTGTAGGCATGAAGCCCCTTGATGATGTTGTCGTAGATCCAGGTGTCATCCCAATACGTCCGCTCGGTCACGGCGCCCGTCCGGTCCGCCAGAAAGAACGACGTGCCGCCGTGTGCGAAGCGGTGAACCTCCTGCATGCGGAAGCCGCCGCCCTCCGGAAAGATGCCCGCAAAACACTTGCCGCCCGAAGCGCCCAGATCGACCGCCAACACCTTGATGTCCATACCGGCTCCTTGATCAAATGAGTGGGGCATCATAGCATGGTTTGAAACCAACCGCAACCGATGAACGGACCCCAGCAGCAAATGGGGCGCAGTCACAGTTTCTTTGCGACGCCAGCGGTTGTGTGCCTATGCCTTTCGGGTGGCAAAGGTGGGACAGGCATTCTTGCCTGTCCGGATCACGGATCGTAGAAAACAGGCAGGAATGCCTGTTTGACCTTCCGCGAGGATTTAAGCAAAGAAATTGTGACTGCGCCTAGGCCGAACGTGGCCATTGCATTCAGCTTCCGGCAGTGATAGAATAGCCCCCATTGACGTGGAAGAGTAATGTCCTTTTGGGGTGTTCCCATGCGCGTGCTTCTGGTCGAAACGATTTCTGAAATGGGTGGGGCTCAGTGGAGCCTGTTCGAGTTAGCGTGTCAACTCAAACACGATGGTGTTGACCTGCTCGCGTTGGTGCCTAGGGGACCGTTGCAGACCAGGCTGAAAGACGCGGGGGTTCCGGTCGAATCCATTCCCTCGTTCCGGGCGCGCCGCAAGCCGTTGGCTCTGTTGGCTCAGGTCTTGATGGGCGCGAGCGAAACCGCGCAGATTCGCAAGACCACTTGGCTGTTCAAGCCAGACCTCATCCACGCCAACTCGGTCACCGCCGGGCTGCTCGTCCTGCCGCTGGCCCGCAGCCGGGCGGTCGTCTGTCACGTCCGTGACCTCCGTTTCCCGGTCAAGCCGATGCTCCAGATCGCCCGGCAGGCGCGGCGGATTGTGGCGGCATCCGAACCCATAGACAATGCCTTGAGCGAATTTCTGCGCGGTTCGGCGCGAAGTCGGCTGGTTCGTGTCGTGAACGGCATCACGATCGGCCGCTTGGCGCCAGGCGATTCGGCCCCGGCGCGGCACGCCTGCGGGCTCCCCGCCGGCGTGCCGGTCATAGGCATGATTGCGCATCTGACGCCGTGGAAGCGGCACGAGGTCTTCATCGAAATGGCGGCTCAAATCGCCCAGAAACGCCCCGATGCCCATTTTGTCAGCGTCGGGCGCGACCTGCTGGGCGAACACAAACTCTACCGAAAATCACTTCGCCAGCTTGTCGCCTCCCGCGGGCTCGATGCGGCGTTTCACTGGTTCGAAGAGATCAGCGACGTCCGCGAGGTTCTTCAGGCCATGGACGTCCTGGTCCACCCGCCTCACGACGAACCGTTCGGCCGCGTCCTCTGCGAGGCGATGGCCATGCGCAAACCGGTCGTCGCTGTCCGGCAAAACGGTCCGGTTGCCATCGTCGAGAACGGGGTGAGCGGCCTCCTGGTGGGCGCCCCCCAGCCGGAATTTTTCGCGAAAGCGGTGCTTCAGATTTTGGATAACCCCGCTCAGGCCGAAGCGATGGGCGAAGCGGGACGGAAGCGGGTTAGTGACCGGTTCAACATCACCCGCACCGCCAGTCAGATGCGGGCCGTCTACAAGACGGCAATCAAGGATTTCGAGCTGGAGCGCCTCGCGCACACGGACGCGGATTAAACCTAGCGCCCGTGCGCCAGCCACCCCAGCGACGCCGCTCCCGCGCAGAGGCAATAGACGGCGCAATGCCAGAACCGGTCGCGGCACAACAGACGCACCAGGAGCCCGATCGCCGCATAACCGACCCCCGCCGCCACGCACGCCCCGACGATGTAATGCGCCGTCCCGAGCGCGGCGCCGCTGGCGGTTGGCCCCTCCTGCAGGAAATCAACGGCCACGGCACCGATCAGCACCGGGATCGACATCAGGAAAGAAAACTCGGCCGCTTGGTCTGGTCGCACGCCCAGATGGCGCGCCACGGTGATCGTGCTCCCCGACCGGCTGATCCCCGGCAATAGGGCCATCGCCTGCATGCAGCCGATCCACCACGCGCGCCACACGGTCATCGGACCGCCGTCCGCGCGCCGGGCAAACCGCACCGAGAACAACAGGCCGCCCGTCACCAGCAGCAGCCACGAAGCCACGACCGCCGTCTGCCGCTGGTTGCCGAACAAGGCGTCAAGCCGATCACCAAACACGATCCATATCCCAATGGCCGGAACCGACGATAGCGCCAGCAACCCGCCCATTAGCCAGGCGGCTCGCGACCCCGTCAACACCCCCATCACGAGGTCCGCCAGCCGGTTGCGGTAGAAAGCCACCACCGCCATCAGCGTTCCAAGATGCAACACGACTTCGAGGTGAACGCCGGGAGCGTTTAAGCCGAGGAGTTCCTTGCCGATGAGCAGATGCGCAGAACTGCTGACGGGGAGAAACTCGGTCACGCCCTGGACAACCGCCAGAATCAGCACGCTGACCCAATCGTGCATCAACACCCCCCAAAAAAACCGCGTCCCGTGACGCGGTTTTTGGATGCTTCTTAAAAATTGGCGGGAGCGACGGGGCTCGAACCCGCAACTTCCGGATCGACAGTCCGGTACGCTAACCAATTGCGCCACGCCCCCGCAGAAAAGAGTCCACACTATATCGTTATCTGCTGGAGAATGCAAGCGTGATTTTAAAAAAATATCCGCTGGCCTCCCCAGCCCCCCCGTGTTATCGTCATGCCAATGGTTCCACAGTGGATAATCGAGAAGAAACGCGACGGCCGCGAGCTCAGCGCCGACGAGATCGGCGCCTTTATTGAAGGGTACACCGCTGGCGACATCCCCGACTACCAGATGGCGGCCCTGGCGATGGCTGTTGTCTTCCGGGGCATGACGCCCGACGAGACCGCCGCGCTGACCGACGCGATGATGCGCTCAGGGGACGTCCTTTCCTTTTCCGACTGGCCCCGCCCGACGGCCGACAAGCACTCGACCGGCGGCATCGGAGACAAGATATCGCTGGTGCTCGGCCCCCTCGCCGCCTCTGCCGGCCTGGCCGTCCCCATGATCTCAGGCCGCGGACTCGGCCTCACCGGCGGCACCCTCGACAAGTTGGAGTCGATCCCCGGTTTCACCACGCGGCTCTCGCCGGACGCCTTTCGATCCGCCCTCGGCCGCGCCGGTTGCGCCATCATCGGCCAAACCGACCGCCTCGCTCCCGCCGACCGCAAGCTCTATGCCCTGCGCGATGTCACCGGCACGGTTCCGAGCATCCCACTCATCACCGCCAGCATCCTGTCCAAGAAACTCGCCGAGGGCGCCGCGACGCTCGTTCTGGATGTCAAGTGCGGGCGCGGCGCCTTCATGCGTACACCCGAACAGGCTCGCGCGCTGGCCGATAGCCTGCTCCGCGTCGGCCGTGCCCTTGGCCGCAACATGGCCGCCCTGATCACCGACATGGAGCAGCCCCTCGGACGCACGGTGGGCAATGCCCTCGAAGTGCGTGAGGCGGTCGAGGTTCTCCGGGGTGGCGGCCCCGTCGATGTCCGCAGTCTGACCCTGACCCTGACCGCCCGCATGTGCCTGCTCTCTGGGCTGGCCACTGACGCGGCGACGGCTGAACGGGAGCTCGCCGCGCGCCTCGACGACGGCCGCGCGCTGTCCGCTTTCCGCGATATGGTCGCCGCCCAAGGCGGCGACATCCGCGTGGCCGACGACCCTGGCGCGGTTTTGCCTGCGGCGGCGGCGATAGCGATCCTGCCCGCCCCCGCCGACGGATGGGTCGCCCGTGTGGACGCCGAGATCATCGGCCGCGTCGTCCTCCAACTCGGCGCGGGGCGCCGCCGCAGCGATGACGCCATTGACCCTGCCGCTGGCGTGGACCGCCTCGTTCAGTGCGGTGACCAGGTCTGCCGCGGCGAGCCCCTCATGCGTCTTCATGCAGCGACTCCCGACCTGATTGCAGCCGTCCGCGATGCCGCCTGCGGCGCGGTCCTCCTCGCCCATGCGCCGGTCACACGACCGCCCCTGATTCTGGAAACCCGTTTGTAGGAGGAGAGACACCGCCCATGTCTAAACAGAAAACACCCCCTGACCCGCCAACGGCCCGATCACTCGCCGCCGCCGCCCGCAAAGCCGCGACACGCGCGCACGCCCCGTATTCCGGGTTTCACGTCGGCGCAGCGCTGCTGGCCGGGGACGGACGGATCTTCACCGGCTGCAATATTGAGAACGCATCCTATGGCCTGACCCTCTGCGCCGAGCGGGTGGCGCTCGCCAAGGCCGTCAGCGAGGGCGCGACAGACTTCCGTGCTCTGGCCATCGCTGGCGGCACCGCCGCCACCCCCGCCACGCCCTGCGGTGCCTGCCGCCAGGTCCTCGCCGAATTCTGTCCGCCCCGCATGCCCATCTGGTACGCCGGCCTGGCCGCCGGAACCGCTCGCGCCACCACCCTCGGCAAGCTCCTGCCGCACGCCTTCACACGGCCCCGCACACGAGGCTTGTCAGGTGCGCCCGCTTGCCGTATGCTTTCACCCACAGCCGCAGGGTCGCTGACGTAGCGTGGCCCGGCTGGGGAGGAATCTTCATCATGTTCACCGGCACCTACACCGCGATTGTCACTCCTTTCAACCGGGATGGCTCGGTCGACTTCGGCTGCTTCAGCGCGCTGATCGACTGGCAGATCGCCTCGGGCGTGGACGGCATCGTCCCCGTCGGCACCACGGGCGAATCGCCCACCCTCGAAATGGACGAACATCTGAAGGTGATTGAAGCCGCCGTCGCAACCGCCGCCGGCCGCGTCCAAGTAATCGCAGGCACCGGCGCCAATTCCACAGCCGAGGCCCTCCAGCTCACCCGCGGCGTTCTGAACATCGGCGTTGCTGGCACGCTGCAAGTGACGCCCTACTACAACAAGCCGAATCAGGAGGGGCTGTATCGTCACTTCTCCGCCATCGCCGACCTCGGCCTCCCCGTCGTCCTGTATAATGTGCCGGGCCGGGCTTCGCGCGAAATTGCCGTTGAAACGGTGGTTCGTCTGGCCGCGCACCCCCAGATCGTCGCCATTAAGGAAGCGGGCGGCAGCGTCGAGCGGGTCAGCGCGATTGTCGACGCCTGCGATCTCGTCATCCTGTCCGGTGACGACGGTCTGGCTGTGCCGATGATCAGCGTCGGCGCCAGCGGCCTGATCAGCGTCGCCTCCAACGTCGCGCCGCGCGAGGTTGCCGGCATGGTCCGCGCCGCCTGCTCCGGCGACTTCCGTGCCGCTGGCACCGCCCACCGCCGTCTCTATCCGCTCTTCCGGGACCTGTTCATCGACACCAACCCGATCCCGGTGAAGGCCGCCCTCGCCCTCCTCGGCCGTTGCCCCGAAATCTACCGCCTCCCGCTCTGCGAACCCTCGGCCAAGATCCGTGAACAAATCCGCGCCACCCTCACGGCGCTCAAACTGGTGTGACCGCTATGACAACAATCGCCATCCTCGGCGCGGCCGGACGCATGGGTCAGATGCTGATCCGCTGCGCCGCGCGCCTGCCTGAACTGCGCGTGACCGGCGCCTGCGAACGGGCGGGGCATCCCGCGCTCGGCCAAGACGCCGGCCAGATCGCCGGGACCGGCCCGCTCGGCGTCGTCCTCGCCGATGCCTGGCCCGCCGACTCCGACGTCGTGATCGACTTCACCTTTCACACGGCCGTTGCAGCCAATCTGGCCAGCGCCGTCGCCCGTCGCCAAGCCGTGGTGCTCGGCACCACCGGACTCAGCGATGACGATAAACAGCGCGTTGCCGATGCCGCGCAGACTATTCCCATTGTCTTTGCGCCTAACTTCAGCCTGGGCGTCAACCTCCTGCTCGATCTCGTCCGCCGCGCCGCCACCGTGCTCGGCCCCGCCTACGATGCCGAGATTGTGGAGATGCACCACCGGCTGAAAAAGGACGCCCCCAGCGGCACCGCACTCGGCCTCGCCGAGGCCCTGGCGGCGGGGCGCGGCGTGGATCTGAAGGATGTTGCCACCTATGGTCGCGAGGGGATCGTCGGCGAGCGTCCACGCGGCGAGATCGGCATTCACGCCGTCCGCGGCGGCGACGTCATCGGCGACCACACCGTCCTTTTCGCCGCCGACGGCGAACGGGTTGAGCTCACCCACAAGGCCACCTCGCGCGAATCCTTCGCCAACGGCGCGCTGCATGCAGCCCTCTGGCTTCCCGGCAAACCGGCCGGACGTTACTCCATGCGGGATGTCCTGGGCCTGTGAACGCGCGGCCGGGCGTCCGGCAGTCGCCTGCCTTCCTCCATGACCTGTGAATCCATTCTCTCCCTCGGCAGCAACCTGGGCGACCGGCTCGGCTGGTTGGAGACCGCCCGCGCCGCCCTTGCGGCGCTGCCCGGGACGCGCCTGACCGCCTCCTCGCGGGTCTACGAAACCGAGCCGGTGGACGTCCCCGAGGCGTGGCGCGCCCAGAGCTTTCTCAACGCCGTGGTGGTGGTCGAGACCTCCCTCGCGGTGGAGGTTTTCTCGGACGCGATCCATGCGATCGAGGCCACGCTGGGCCGCACCCGCGGCCCCGAGCGTCATGCGCCCCGGACGATTGACATCGACATCCTCTCCTTCGGCGATCTCATCTCAGACCGTCCCGGCCTGCGCCTCCCCCATCCCGGCTGGGCGCGCCGACGCTTCGTTTGCGAGCCTCTTGCCGATGTCCGCCCCGATCTCGTCCTTCCCGGACAGACCCGCCCCGTCTGCGCTATCCTGGCCGCGCTTCCCCCTGAACCCGCCGCCATCCCCGCCGCCCGGCAATGGGAGGGGGAAGAGAAAGCTGAAAACTGAAAAGACTCAAACAACTCAAACAATTATTCGAAGGCTGGACAAGTTCGCGGGAACGTGCAACACTTCTGAAATTCGTTTTGGGAATAAGGAGTCGGGGATGAGAACAGACATGAGGCGGAATTGGGCGATCCTGTGCGCGATCGCGATCCTCGGCACGACGGCGGCGTCGGCGGCGTCGGACTGGGCTCAATTCCGGGGTCCGAACCGGGACGGAAAGGCCGCGGACGGCCCCGCGTTGCTGAAAACCTGGCCGGAGGGCGGGCCGAAGCAACTGTGGGTCAATGACACGCTGGGCGACGGATTTACATCGGCCACGGTGACGGACACCGCCATTTACATCACAGGCATGAAGGGCAAAGAGGGATTCCTCTACGCGCTGGATCTGGATGGCAAGCAGATCTGGGCGGTCTCCTACGGGCGGGACTGGGAAGGCGGCTACCGCGGATCGCGCACGACGCCAACTTTTCGCGCGGGCAAGCTCTACCTCATGAGCGGCTACGGCCGGGCGACCTGTCATGACGCAAAGACCGGCCGGGAGATCTGGGCGGTGGACACGATGGCAAAATTCGGCGCCCGCAACATTCAGTGGGGCATCACCGAGTCGCCGCTCGTGCTCGATGACCGGGTGATCGTCACGCCCGGCGGCCCGAAGGCCGGGATGGTGGCGCTCCATCCCGAGACGGGCGAGACGGTCTGGGTCTGCTCGGAACTCGGCGATTCCTCGGGCTATTGCTCGCCGATCCTCATCGAGCGGGGCGGGCGGAAGATCATCGCGCAGCTCATGAACACGACGTTCGTCGGCATCGAGGCCACCACCGGTAAGCTCCTGTGGCGCGAACCGCGCCAGCCGGCCCCGGCGCACGGCATTCAGGCGGTCTCGCCCGTTTATGCGGACGGCCGGTGCTATGTCACCTCCGGCTATGGCGGCGAGCGTGGCGAGATGTTCCAGTTGAGCGAAGACGGCTCCAGCGCGAAGTCGGTCTGGCGCGAGGCGCAACTCGACTGTCATCATGGCGGACTGGTTCTCCTGAACGGCTTTATTTACGGGGCGGCCGACCGCAACAAACGCAACCAATGGCTGTGCCTGAAGCTGGAGACCGGCGAGGTTGTCGCCAAGACCGGCGCGGTCGGCAAGGGGTCGATCGTGTTTGCCGACGGCCTGCTGTACACGCTGGGTGAGCAGGGAATGATGGGGCTGGTCGATCCCGACACCACTAACTTCCGCATGGTTTCGTCGTTCAAGATTCCTTCTGGCGGCAGCGGGCCCTACTGGGCCCATCCGTCGATCGCAAACGGCCGTCTCTACGTCCGACACGCCTCCCGTCTGTTCGCCTACGACATCCAGGCCCACTAGTCAGTGGACGGTTTTAAGCCGGCGCTGCGGCCCCGATCACCTGTCCGCTCACGGCGCAACGAAGGCTGTTGATGAGCAAGAAAAACACCTCGTTTTCCATCTGGCGGCGCATCGCCACGTTTCTCATGCTGGCGCTGGCTGCGGGCCTGATTGGCGCCAATTGGTTTGTCCATGAGCCGCGCGCATGGCGCGAGAAACAGACGGCCTCGTGGCCCGCGCCCATCGTCCAGACGGTGGAGAACCTGGGCCATGCCTTTGCCGATTACACCGACGCCCTCGGGCTGAGCGGCAGCGATGTGTCGGTGGATCTGCCGGTGTTCACCCCTCCCAACGGCGTCGCCTTCGGCGGCCTTCCCGTGCCGATCCCCGGCGGGGCGGCGCGCACGGATGTCGTGATCCTCCAGAAGCAAACCTTCATGCTCGGCTGGTCGCCATCGCTCCGGCATGCCGTGTGGGCCGCCTACCGCGTATCGCCCACCCAGACGCCGCTGGATCTGATGCGCCCCTCGTCCTTTTCTCAGGACACGGCAGCCCGTAATGCCCCGCGGTCCGCCGATTACGCGCGCAGCGGCTATGACCGCGGCCACCTCGTCCCCAACCATGCCATCGCCTCCCGGTTCGGCAAAAAGGCTCAGGTCGAGACCTTTCTCACATCCAATATTGCCCCACAACGCCCGGCGTTGAACCAAGGACCGTGGGCCGATGTGGAACGGCGCATCGCGGACGATTGGCCCGACCGTTTCGGCGATATCTGGGTGATTGTCGGAACCATCTCCCCTCAGCAACGGCAGACGCTCGCCGCCGGCATCAACATTCCGACCGCCTTCTACCAGATCGTCGTCGCCCGCCACGCCGACCGCGTGCGCGCCTTTGCCGTGGTCATGCCTCAGCGGATCTCCCGCCTCGCCCGTCCGCGGGTCACGCTCGCCACCATCGACGAGATCGAACAGCTCAGCGGGTTTGATTTTCTATCGGCCCTGCCCGACGAGGAAGAGACGGCGCTCGAGGCCGGTCGGCCCACACGCCTCTGGCCTTCCGGGTTCCGCAGCGTCGTCTCGATCATCAGACGGCGTCTCGGCGTGTATTCGAACTGACGTTCAGATCCATTCAATTCGAGCCAGCGGCTGCCCCTTGGAGACGGAGTCCCCGTGTTGGGCGAGGAACGCCACGATCCGGCACGTCTTGGCCGCCTTGATCGGATTCATCAGCTTCATCGCCTCGACAATGCAGACGGGCGCACCGGCCTCGACGACGGCGCCGTCGTCCGCCAGATGGGGCTTGCCCGGCGCAGACGTGCGGTAAAACGTGCCGGTCAGCGGCGCGTTGATCGTCGGCCCGGTCGCGACGGCGGTCGCAGGGGCCGCAGCCGCTGCAGCAGGCGCCGGTGCGGCAGTGACGACGGTGGCGCGTTCTTCAATCACGACTCCCGATCCGACCGCCACGCCGAGATGGCCGAAGAGATTGGCCATCAGCCGTCCGATTTGCGCATGACGGATGGTTTCGCTATCGTGCGCCGCCTGAGACGATACAGCCTGAGCAGCCGCCTCGGCTTTGGGCGCAGTCTTGGCTGTGATCTCGGCATCGGCCGGAGACGGCGGGCGCGACCCCTCGGGGAGGGCGCGCCACTTGAAGTAGCCGAGCGCGACCTCGGGGAAGAGGCAGTAGCTGAGGATGTCCTCTTCGGCCTGAATCAGCTTCGAATCCAGCTCTTTGGCCGCCTGCGGCAGCATCGGAGGCAGGAGGTCGGCCGGGCGGACCGTGACCGGCTTCGCGCCGGCGAGGATGAGTTGGGCCAGTTTGGGTTCGATCGGCGCGGGCGGTTGGCCGTAGAGTCCCCCGACGTAGTCCCGGGTTTCCTGGGTCACCATGCCGTAGCGCTCGCCGCTCAAGACGTTGAGCACGGCCTGAACGCCGACAATCTGGCTGGTGGGGGTAACCAGCGGGGGGTAGCCCATGTCCTGGCGCGTGCGCGGCAATTCCTCCAGCACCTCGGGCAGGCGGTCCAGGGCATCCTGCTGCTGCAATTGCGACCGCAGGTTGGAGATCATGCCACCCGGAACATGGTGCAGCAGCACATCGACATCCACCACTTCGATCGCCGCATGGCTCGGTTCGCGCGCAGGTTTCAATTTCCGGAAATGGGTGTTCTCGCGATCCACGGCCTCGAGGTCCAGGCCCGTCTCATAACCGGCCGACTCGAACACCTCGGCGAGCGTCTCCACCGCCGGCTGAGAGGAAAAGCCCGACATCGTCGCGACGCAGCAGTCCACCGCGCCTGCGCCAGCCCGGACGGCCTCGTAATAGGTCGCCACCGCCATGCCGCTGGTCATGTGCGAATGCACCTGGACCGGCAAGCCAGTCTCCCGGACCAGCGCGCCGATCAACTCGGCCGCAGCGGCGGGCGAGAGGATGCCCGCCATGTCCTTGATGCAGAGCGAATCGATCCCCATAGCCTGCTGGGTTTTGGCGATTGCGACAAAGTTGGCGACGGTGTGCACCGGGCTGACGGTGTAGCAGAGCGTGCCCTGGGCGTGCCCGCCGTTCTTCTTGACCGCAGCGATGGCATGCTCCAGGTTGCGCGTGTCGTTGAGCGCATCAAAGATGCGGAAGATGTCCATGCCGTTGGCGCAGGCGAGGGCAACAAAGCGTTCGAGCACGTCGTCAGCATAATTCCGGTAGCCGAGGATATTCTGGCCCCGGAGGAGCATTTGCAACGGCGTCTTTTTGCAGACCGACTTGATCTGGCGCAGGCGCTCCCAGGGGTTTTCTCTGAGAAACCGGAGGCAGACGTCAAACGTGGCGCCGCCCCAGCATTCGAGGGAGTAATAGCCGGCGCGGTCAATCGTCTCGGCGATCCCCAGGATGTCGTCGGTGCGCATTCGCGTCGCCCACAAGGACTGGTGCGCGTCACGCAGCGTCGTGTCGGTAATTCGCACGCGGGGTTTGACAACGGCCGAGGCTGCCGACTGGGGTTGCGGATGGCGCTTTTTGTGTGCATCATTCATAAACGTGTGTTCTCCACTTCCCCGGACGGCCTTCCGATCTCAAGGGAAAGGTTTAAGTATGCCATGGTTTCTGATTCTTATCAAGAGACAGATCGTGTTTGGACGTAATCAGTTACCATCGGTTCCCAGAGGTACCAGAAGATTGACGGGTTAGGGTCATTGATGATACCTTACCCCGCACAGTCATGAACACAGCCTTTTCAATAGAGACCCTCAAACAACTGACATCCCGATTGTCGGTGCCCCAGCGTTTGGAGATTCAGACGGTTCTGCGCATCCTTCAGGATGTCAATCTGGCAGGCAAGGCGTGTCTCGACATTGGCTTCGGCACGCCGGTTGCGTCGCGGGTGGTGCGGACAGCCGGCGGCTATTGGACGTCCGTCGTGCGTCATGCGGGTGAGGTTGGGACGGCGGCGGCGTTTCTGGACGAAGAGGTCGCGGCGCCCGGTCCGACGGGCGAACTGCCCTTTGAGGACAAGCAATTCGACGTGGTGGTGGTTGGCCATGGTTGTCTGACGGGTGATCCGGCCGCTGACGCCATCGCCCTGCGCGAGTGCCATCGCATCCTGAAGATCGGCGGGTTGATCGTGCTCACCGTCGAATTCAAGAAGCCGATCGGAATCGCCTACCTGCTCAACGGACGCCGGCTGGTGTCGCGCACCGGCGGGTGCTACTCCGAAGGCGCCATGTTTGATTTGATGAAGAGCGGTTTTGACGTGCTTGGCATGCGCCATTTCTGCCGTTTCTGGGTGCAACTGGTGCGGCAGTGGGCCGATCGGCGGCAGCGGCAATACGGCGAACATGACACGCGGCTCTCGCTGACGAGCATCCTCTATCCGCTGGCAGCGGGCTTGGATTTTCCGCTTTTCGGGTTCCGGGGCTATCTGCTCACGGCCTGTGGCCGGCGAAAGGGCTGGCGTCCGCGCGAGAAGCCGACCTTGAGCGATGGACGCAGCATTCAGGAGTGTGTGCTGCATGGCCTTGCGCGCTGAGGCGCGTCCAACGATGGAGCGGAAGATGGGAACAACCCGAGCGGTGCGGGCCGACAGTTGGCCGGACGCATGTGATTATGATGTTCCCGAAGGCACGCTGGAAGTCCGCACCGCTGTTTCCGAGGCGTCCGTGTTGCCGGTCCGCTCCCAGGCGGCGGCCGACCCGTGGGTCGCCCGGTTCCTGGCGCACCTGGCTGCGGAACGGAATCTCTCGGGGCACACGGTGGCGGGCTATCTGCAGGACGTCGGTCAGTTCACGGCATTCGTCTGGCCCGGCGAGGCCGAACTCCCGCCGTACCGCTGGGCATCGCCCGACCGGACGCTGGCACGGCAATTCCTGGTCGCCTTCCATCGCGCGGGATGCGCGCCAGCCACGACCCGGCGCAAGCTCGCCGCGTTGCGGACGTTCTACCGCTTTCTCATACGCGAAGGATTGCTCGGAAAGAATCCCTTCTCCGGCCTGCGCGGTCCGCGGCGGACGCACGGCCTGCCGGTCGTCCTCAACGAAGGCCAGGTCGCGTCGCTCCTGGCCGCGCCGCTGCGAGAACTCGACACGCTGCAGGCCCGCGCGGCCGGAGGGATGCCCCCTGAAGCCGTTTACGCGCGGCTGCGGGACGCCGCGCTGCTGGAGGTTCTCTACAGCACCGGGGGGCGGGTGGCCGAGGTGGCGGAGCTGCGGATCGACCGGGTGGATCTGGCCGGCGGTGTAGCGCGCCTGCACGGAAAAGGGCGCAAGGAACGGCTGAGCGTGCTGGGACGCCCGGCACGCGCCGCGCTGGGCCGCGCGCTGGAATTCGCTGATCGCCTCTGGCCGAACGCGGCTGCCCGTGATGGTGTGCTCTTCCGCAACCTGCAGGGTGGCGTGCTGACGCCCCGATCCATCGAGCGCAACCTGAAGCACTGGCTCGCGGCTGCGGGGCTGCCGCCCGCCATCACCCCGCACAAGCTGCGCCATTCGTTTGCCACGCATTTGCTCAACGCCGGGGCGGACTTGCGCAGCGTCCAGGAGCTGCTGGGGCATGCGAGTCTCTCGACGACGCAGATTTATACCCACGTTTCGATCGAACGATTGAAAGCGGTTTATCGCAAGGCCCATCCACGGGCTTAAACCTTGGGGATAGGGGATGGAACGCACACCCATGCGCTGGTTTATTTACAACCTATTCTTTGCGGTCGGGTACACGGCGATGCTGCCGCACTTCCTGCTGCGGATGCGGCGGCGCGGCGGGTACCGCGCCCGGTGGCGCGACCGCTTTGGCCGTTATGACGACGCGACGCAGCGGCGCCTGCATGCGGCGGACGCGCCTCGGCGCATCTGGATTCATGCCGTGAGCGTGGGCGAGGTCTATGTGGCGGGACAGCTCATGCGCGAGCTGCGACGGCGGGCGCCCACGCTGCGCTTTGTCCTCAGCACCACCAGTTCGACCGGCTGGCGCGAAGCGGAAAAGCAGCTCGCCCCGGATGATGTGCTCATCTACAATCCGCTCGACTTCCCGGGGTGCGTGCGCCGGGCGCTCGACGCCGTCCGCCCCGAACGCTACATCCTGATCGAGTCGGAGATCTGGCCTAACCTGCTCCGCGCCTGCGCCGCGCGCGGCATTCCGGCCTATCTGGTCAACGCCCGCGTCTCCGACCGCTCGGCGCCCGGCTATCGCGCCCTCCGCGTGTGGTTCGGGCCCGTGCTGCGGAGCCTGCGGCTGATCCTGGCGCAATCCGATCTCGACCGGCAGCGACTGCTGGCGGCTGGCGCCGATCCCGAGCGGACACGGGTCGTCGGCAGCGTCAAATTCGACGTGGCCGAACGGAACACGGAAAAGGAGGCCCTGGCGGCTGCGATTCTGGCTCGGGCGGACATGGGCAAAGATCGGGTGGTGCTCGTCGGCGGATCGACCTGGCCGGGCGAGGAGGCCGCGCTGCTGAACCTTTACGCGCGGGCGCGGGCGTCGCAGCCCAACCTGAGGCTGGTGCTGATTCCCCGGCATTTCGAGCGCGCGGAGGCCGTCGTTGCCGAAATCGAGCAGGCCGGGTTTGTCTGCATCCGCCGCAGCCGAACGACGGCTGTGGATCGCCCCCCTGCAGACGGCGCCGCTGTACTGCTCGTCGACACCACGGGCGAGATGATGGGGTTCTACGGCAACGCCGACCTCGCGTTCGTCGGCAAGAGCCTGTGCGCGCACGGCGCGCAAAACATGATCGAGCCGTGTCTGTGCGGCGTGGCGACGGTGGTCGGCCCCTACACCGAGAATTTTAGACCTGTGGTGGCCGACCTGCTCGCCGCCGACGCCCTCATCCAAGTTTCCGATGCGGCGGCGCTGGAGCGGGAACTGACCCATCTGGCGCACGATCCCGCTGCGCGCCGGGAACTGGGGCGCCGGGCGGCGGCGGCGGTCAACCGCCGCCGCGGCGTGGTCGGCATCTGCGCCGGGCTGCTGCTTGAACGAGAAAGATGAAAGACATGAGAACTACGCCGCACTGCTCGGCAAACACGCTCACCGGCCGCTCAGGCGACCAAGGCGACGGGACTTTTCGCAACCCCGTGCTCGCTTTTGACTACAGCGATCCCTGTCCGATTCGCGTCGGACAAGACTACTACTTGGCGAGTTCCACCTTCCAGATGTCGCCCGGCGTGCCGATCCTCCATTCGCGAGACCTCGTGAATTGGACGACCATCGGCGCGGCAATTCCCGACCTCTCGGTGCTGGCGCCGGAATTCAACTGGGATCGCATGGACCGCTATGGCGGCGGCGTCTATGCTCCAAGCCTGCGCTACCATGACGGCCTGTTCTGGATCTTTGTGAATTGCTACACCGGCGAGGGATTCTATGTCTGCACGGCAACGAACCCGGCAGGGCCCTGGCAGGTGCGGCAGATTCAGGATAAGAACGGCCAGCCGCTGCGCACCACGGCCTGGACCGACCCGTGTCCGTTCTGGGACGACAACGGAAAAGCCTATCTGATCGCCAGTCGGCCGGGCAGTCACTGGTTTAGCTACCTCTTTGAAATGACCCCCGACGGTTCCCGCCTACTGGACGCCGACGTGGACCACATGAACGCCAGCGAGGGGCCGTATGCCTATCCCAACGGCGGCACGATGGTCGTGCCGTTCCACTCAGCCGAGGGGAACAAGATTTTCACCCGCAACGGCTATTACTACTTGGTCCACATCGAGTTCTTGAATAAAGGGCAGGGCCGCGGAACCTATATCTTCCGGTCCAGGCACATCTACGGCGTCAAACCCGACGGCACGCCTGGAAAGCCGGGCGATCCGGGCAAATACGAGGTCTTCACGTTCGGTCCCGTCAGCGACGAAGCCTACGCACAGAATCTGGAACTGCCCGGGCAAGGCGGCTTTGTGGATACCCCGGACGGACGCTGGTTCTGGATCGGCCAGTTCAATCGCCGAGCCTCCGACGGCCGCCTTCCTCAGTTACTTCCCGTGACGTGGATCGACGACTGGCCTGTTCCCGGCGTGGATGTGCAGGATGGGCATGGCCGGATGGCGTGGCAATTACCCAAGCCGATTGCGGGGTATCCGGCCTGCACACCGCAAGGAAGCGATGACTTCACGCAGCCGGTGCTGAATCCCCGCTGGCATTGGAACCACCAGCCACGCGCGGATACGTGGTCGCTGACCGAGCGCCCGGGCTTTCTCCGCCTGCACGCCATCCCGCAGCTTGAACCCGGCAAGTTCTTTAAGACACGCAACGTGATCTGCCAGCGCCATACCCGCCGCGACCTGACGCAGGTTACGGTCAAGCTGGAGATGGCCGGTATGACCGACGGGCAGGAGGCGGGGCTGGTGCACTTCGGCCCGGGCAACACCTCGGCGTCCATCGCCGTGCGCAAGACCGGCACCTCGCTGGCCATTCGCTTCAATAAGGCCGACACGCCCACGGATGGTCCTGCCCTTCCGGCAGGCACACCCGCCCTCTGGCTGCGATCGGTGGCGGGCTTTGATGACCAGTGCGTCTTCTCGTTCAGCACCGATGGCCAGACGTTCTCCCCGCTCGGCGACGCCTACACCCTCGTCGGTGGCGGGTGGCGCGGTGACATCGTGGGTCTTTACACCTTCAACAATCAGGCCGAAGAGGGTTATATCGACGTCGATTCGTTCGATTATCGGTTCTGAACGCCCGCCGCTGATCCTCTGAAAAGGGAGCTCGCATGCGAAGAAATCCATCCACTCCTGCTGGCGCGATTCATCGCTTGCACCTGAACAGTCGGGTGCTGGAGGACAATCGCCTCGGCGATCCGACCGTCCGCGAGATCGACGTCTACACCCCCCCTAGACATGACGGCCGTGGTCTGCCGCTGCTCGTCAACGTCGTCGGCTATACCTCCGGAGGCCCGGCGGAAGCGAGCTGGAAGAACTTTGGCGAGAACGTGCCGGAACGGCTTGATCACCTGATCGCCACCGGCGCGATGGCGCCGTGCGTGGTTGCGTTTCCCGACTGCTTTACCCGCCTGGGCGGCAACCAGTATGTGAACTCGGTTGCGATGGGGCGCTGGGACGATTTCCTGTTGCTCGAAGCGATCCCCTTTGTCGAACGGCAGTTCGGCTGCGGCGGCGCGGGCAAGCGCGGGATCTTCGGTCATTCCAGCGGCGGTTACGGCGCGATCGTGCATGCCCTGCTGCACCCCGATTTCTGGAGCGCGGCTGCGGTGCATTCCGGCGATATGGGATTCGAGCTGCTCTACCGGCACGAATTTGCGGCGGTGCTGCGCGAGCTGTCCCCGACCGGCTTCGAGTTCGGCAAATGGGTGGATGCGTTCTGGGACGCGAAGAAGGTCAAGGGCTCCGACATCAACGTCATGATGATCCTGGCGCAGGCCGCGAGTTTCGATCCCGACCTCTCGGCGCCTTATGGCATCCGCCTGCCCGTAACGCACGACACCTGCGAACTCATTCCTGAGCGCTGGAATAACTGGCTGCAGTGGGACCCGCTGTCGCTGGTCGAGAAGCACGGTTCCGGCCTGAAGCGGCTGCGGGCGCTCTACATCGACTGCGGCGATAGCGATCAATACAATCTGGTTTATGGCGCGCGGCGCCTGCACCGCCGATTGGAATCGCTCGGCGTGCCGCATCGCTATGAGGAATTTCCCGATGACCATTCATCGGTCGATTACCGGCTGGACGTCAGCCTGCCGGTGGTGGTCAACGCGCTGAGTGTGTGACCCTGAAAAAAGGAGGTGGCCGATGTCCTCGTTACCCATCAATCATGTGTCTGATGCAGTTCCTGTGCGGCTGAAATCGGCCCCCCCGCGACGGCACCGACTGATCGTAGCCGGGGCGATTGGGCTGGCGGGTCTCCTTTCGGGATGCGCCAGCACGAAGCAGGCCCCGTTGCCAACGGTGCCCGCAGTGGATCTGGCCCGGTATGCCGGCGTGTGGTACGAAATCGCGCGAACGCCCAACTGGTTTGAGGCGAAATGCGCTGGCGGTGTGCAGGCGCATTATACACTCGATGGCGACCGGGTGCGGGTGCGAAACCGATGCCTGACGTGCGACGGAAAGGTCACCGAGGCCCGTGGTGTCGCCCGAGCCGTTCCGGGAAGCGGCAACGCAAAATTGCGCGTCAGCTTTTTCTGGCCGTTCTACGGCGATTATTGGATTCTCGCGCTGGACCCCGACTACCAGTGGGCACTCGTCGGCGAACCCTCGCAGCGCTATGCCTGGATTCTCGCGCGCACCCCCGCGCTCGATGCGGCGGTGCTGGAGGAGACGCTCGCGCGCGCCGCCGCGCTGGGCTTTGACCGTGAGGCGTTTCTATTCACGCGGCAACCGTGATTACCGGACCGCATGGTACGCGCGGTCCCAGTCTTTGAGGACCGGATCAAAGCCGATGCGGGCGAGCGCTGCGCGGACCTCGGCGAGCGGACGGTGGTCGGCGACGTCGAACTGCGGTTCAGCGTCGGTCTTTTCCGAATACCCCCCCGGCGAGGTGCAGGCGCCCGCCGAGAGCTTGGTGGCGCAGATGCGGGCGAGCTGCTCGCGCAGACCCGCGGGTTCGCGGGTGGAGAGGGTCATCCCCACATCGGGAAGCTGGATGCGCAGCGCGGTCATGAGCTGCACCAGGTCGGCATCGCCGACGGGGCAGGGTGGGGGCATGCAACCGTGCGCCGGGCGCATCCGCGGAAACGAAATTGCCACATTGCTGCGCCAACACGTCCGCTGGAGGTGGTCGGCGTGGAGACCGGTGTAGAAGGCTTCGGTTCGCCAGTCGTGGAGGCCAAGAAGGGTTCCGATACCGAGAAAGGTAAGCCCCGCCGCAGCGGCGCGTTCAGGGGTGGCCAGGCGATCCGCATAATCGGCCTTGGGGCCGGCTGGATGCAGCGCGCGGTAACGCGCGGGGTCGTAGGTCTCCTGAAACATCGTGATGCCGTCGCAGCCGGCCGTGACGAGTCCGGCGTATTCCTCGCGCGAGAGGCCGTAGATTTCGGCCTGAATCGAGGCGAATCGGCCGGCGATGCGCGGAATGAGCGCCTCAAAATAGGCGGGAGGCGTGTGCATCCGGTCATCCCCCGCGACGAGCAGGAGGTGCGCGAACCCCTGCCGCGCCAGCCAGTCGGCCTCGGCCTCGGCCTCGTCAAGGGAAAGGGCGCGGCGGGCGACAGCGGCCCTGCGGTTGAACCCGCAATAGACGCAGGCGTTGCAGCAGTAGTTGGAGACATACAGCGGCGCGAAGAACTGCATGGTCCAGCCGAAGCGGCGGCGGGTGACGGCCGATGCGGCCTGCGCCTGCGCCTCCAGTTCGGGCCGCGCCGCCGGGGCGAGCAGCGCCGCCAGGCGCCGCGGCTCGAAGCGCCCCGCCTCGGCCCGCGCGCGGCGCGCCTCGTCCGCGGTGGCCGCGGCGATCAGCGCCGCGACGCGCTCCGGCGGCCATTCGGCCAGCACGTTCTGGAACGGGGTGTCCATGCTCAGGCGGAGAGAAACCCGGTGAGGGGGCTGCTGGCCGAAGCCTCCGCGGACGCGGCCCGGGGGCCCGCGTCGACGCCCATCTCGGCGGCCCTGACCGCGCCGGCGAAGGCACAGGCCATCGCGACCGGATCGGCGGCGGTGGCGATCGCCGTGTTGATGAGGACGGCCGAAGCGCCCAGTTCGATCGCTTCGGCGGCGTGCGAGGGCAGGCCGAGACCGGCGTCCACAATCACCGGCACGCGCGCCTGCGACACGATGATCTCGATCATGTCGCGGGTGCGGATGCCGCGGTTGGTGCCGATCGGCGAGCCGAGCGGCATCACCGCCGCCGCGCCGGCTTCCTCCAGCCGCTTGGCCAGAACCGGATCGGCGTTCATGTAGGGCAGCACGACAAAACCCTCCCGAGCCAGGATCTCGGTGGCCCGGAGGGTCTCGACCGGGTCGGGCAGCAAGTGGTGCAGGTCAGGGGTCAACTCCAGCTTGACCCAGTCAAACCCGCCCGCCGCGCGGGCGAGGCGGGCGATGCGGATCGCCTCTTCGGCTGTGCGCGCGCCGCTGGTGTTGGGGACGATCACCACCCGGCTGCGGTCCAGGCGGGTCAGAATGGGGTCGTCCGCAGGCGCGGCGTCGAGGTTCACCCGGCGCAGCGCCACGGTCACCAATTCCGAGCCCGAAGCTTCCATCGCCCGGACCATGACGTCGTGCGAGCCGAACTTGCCGGTCCCGATAAAGAGGCGCGATCGGAAGGTCCGGCCCGCGATGATCAACGGCAGCATGGCTCACCCTCCCCCGACAAAATGAATGATCTCGATCCGCGCGCCCGGCCGCACCGGCGTCGCCGCCAACTGGTCGCAGCGCACGATCGCGCCGTCGCACTCGACGGCGACGTTGCGCGCCTCGACGCCCAGGCCTTCCAGCAGAGCTGCCAGGCTCGACGGCGAGCCGACGTCCCGTTCCTGTCCATTGATAGTCACATTCATAGGGGGAGTATTGTGAACCCTGGCCGGATTTTTATAAAGCGAATTCTGCGCCAACCGCAAACCCGTACTTGCGCAGAACGCCGGAATGGGCGATACTAGTGCCCCCTTTTGAAAGACCCCTGGAGACTTGTAAGATGCGTAAGACGATTGTCGCCGGCAACTGGAAGATGAACAAAACCGCCGCCGAGGCCAAGGCCCTGATCGCCGACATCCGCCGCGAGACGGCGGACGGCGCGGGCGCCGTCGAGGTGGTGGTGTGCCCGCCGTTCACAGCCCTGGCAAGCGCCGCCGCCGCGCTGGCCGGGTCGTCCATCGCCCTCGGCGCGCAGAACATGCACGCCGAGACCTCGGGCGCCTTCACCGGCGAGGTCTCGGCCGCGATGCTCGTCGAGCTGGGTGTCACCTACGTCATCCTCGGCCACAGCGAGCGCCGGACGCTCCTGGGCGAGACCGACGCCATCGTGCAGAAGAAGGTGCGCGCCGCCATCCGCGCCGGACTCATTCCCATCGTCTGCGTGGGCGAGACGCTCGACGAGCGCGAGGCCGGCCGGATGGTCGAGGTGGTCTCGACGCAGGTACGCGGCAGCCTCGCGGGCGTCACGGGCGACGAGATGAAGGCGGGCAAGTTGGTCATCGCCTACGAACCGGTGTGGGCCATCGGCACCGGCCGGACCGCCAGCAAGGAGCAGGCGCAGGAGGCTCATGCGCTGATCCGGCGGATCTTGGCGGAGCTGACCTGCGGCACGGCCGCGACGGCCGTCCGCATCCAATACGGCGGCAGCATGAAACCCGATAACGCAGCCGAATTGCTCGCCATGCCTGACATCGACGGCGGCCTGATCGGCGGCGCCGCGCTCAAGGCCGATTCGTTCGCGGCGATCATCAAGGCGGGTTCTTAATCACAAACGAAAGGGCGGGACGATGAACATTCTTTATTATGTGTTGTGCGTGGTCGAGGTCTTGGTCTGCCTGCTGTTGATCGGGGTCATCCTGTTGCAACGAAGCAAGGACGGCGGCGCGGCGGGCCTGAGCATGGGCGGGGGCATGGGCGAAGCCATCTTCGGCGCGCAAATGGGCAACGTGCTCACCCGTGTCACCGTGATCCTGGGGTTCATCTTCCTGACCAACACGCTCGTGCTGGCGGTCCTCTCGGCCCGCAAGGACAGCCGTTCACTGATGGATGGCGCCGTGCGGCAGCCACCGCCCGCAGCCACCCTGCCCTCTGATTTCACCGGCGCGGCGAGTCCCGAGGCCATGCCTGTCGAGATTCCGGACGTGACGCCGTCTCCCGCCGTCCCAACACCTCCTGCGGAGTGAGCCGTCATGAGCTTGAACCTCGTGGAGCGGATCGATGACCGGGTGGCGCTGCGGTACGCGCTCGTCAGCGTTTCGGACAAGACCGGTCTGGACACGTTCATCCCGGCCTTGCTGCGCGCCGCGCCCGGCATCCGGCTCTATTCGACCGGCGGCACCTACACCGCGCTGCGCGCGCTGCTGGGTGCCCAGGCCGATGGCACGCTCACCCAGGTCTCCGATTACACCGGCCAGCCCGAAATGCAGGGCGGGCTGGTGAAGACGCTCGACTTCAAGATCTATCTCGGGCTCCTGAGCGAAACCTACAACCCCGCCCATCAGGCCGACCTGAGCCGGACCGGCGCGGTGGCCTTCGACCTGGTCGTGGTCAATCTCTACCCCTTCCGCCAGGCGGTCGCGCGGCCCGACGCCACCCCCGAATCCGCCCGGACCCACATTGACATCGGCGGGCCCTGCATGGTCCGGGCTTCCGCCAAGAACTACCTGCGTGTCGCCGCAGTGACCGATCCGGCCGACTATCCCGCCCTCGCCGCCGAGCTGGCCGCCCACGGCGGCACCCTCGGACTCGCCACCCGCGCCCGGCTGATGCGCAAGGCGTTCCGCCATACCGCCGACTACGACGCCGCCATCGCCGCGTTCTTCGCCGGCACCGATGACGGCGCCATACGGCGCGCCTATTCCCTGGCGTGAGCGGAGGCGGCGATGACCCCCTGGACCACCATTCTGACCGACCTGATCCGGCGCACCTCGTGCGACCTGCCCGAGGATGTCGAGCGGAGCCTCCGCACCGGCCGCGCCCGCGAGGCGTCCGGCAGCCGCGCCGCCGCCATCCTCGACACGATCCTCGAAAACACCGCGCTCGCCCGCGCCCAGGCGACCCCGATCTGCCAGGACACCGGCACGCTGACGTTCTTCTTCGATCTGCCCGACGACGGTTCCACGCGCCCCCCGGCGCTGGAGGAAGCCGCCCGCGAGGCGGTGCGCGAGGCGACGCGCCAGGGCTGGCTGCGCCGCAACACGATCGAGACGATCGGCGGCGGCTCGATTGACGACAATGTCGCCGCGGGCTCCCCGGTCTGCCATTTTGAGTTCGGGGCGCACCCGTGGTCCGAGGTCTCGCTGATGCAGAAGGGCGGCGGCTGCGAAAACATGAGCTCCCAGTACAGCCTCCCCGACGAGGCGCTGGGGGCGGGACGCACGCTCGACGGGGTGCGGAAATGCGTCCTGCATGCCGTCTGGAACGCACAGGGACAGGGCTGCGCGCCGGGCATCCTGGGCGTGTGCGTGGGGGCCGATCGCGCCGGCGGATTCCTAGAAGCCAAGCGGCAATTGCTCCGCCCCCTGGAGGATTGCGCCCCCGATCCCCGGCTGGCGGATCTGGAGCGGCGGATCCTGGACGAGGCCAACACCCTGGGGATCGGGCCGATGGGCATGGGTGGAAAGACCACGCTGCTGGCGGTCAAGCTGGCGGCGCAGACCCGCCTCCCGGCCTCCTATTTTGTCACGGTCGCCTACATGTGCTGGGCCTGCCGCCGCCGGACCGTGCGGGTGGCGGCCGACGGCCGGGCCTGCTGATCGCCGGGGCGCGTAACCCAGCAAGGGAAGGGCCTTGCGTCCACCCCATGTCATCCCGCCGAACGAATCGCGGCTGGAGGCTAATTGCTGGCGCGGTCTGGGGGGCTGACCGATTCAGCCGAAATGGCGGCTTTTCCGCAAGGTCAATGACGGGGGGTTAAGCGAAGGGTGTCCCCAGCCCGGCCGGCAATCGGTCTCATTTCGCCGGATCAAATCCAAGCAGATGAATGCCGTTGAAATAGAAAATGATCATCGAGGCGACTGCCGAGTAGAGGACGGCGCACCCGACTACGATGATAGTCCTCTTGTACCAGACTGAATCCTTCTGGGGGCAAAAGACCACCTCAAAAGCACGCATGAAGATGTAGGCGCTAATGGCAAACAGTGGATATCCCATTTTGTTCTCTCCTTTCTTAAGTTGGCGAACAAGCGGTACGGCGTGTGTGATGGTGTCCATATGGCGAGCTACTTCCTTCAAGTGTTCTCGACCAGGTAACACGCTGTCCAATGTCTAAAGTTCCTGTCGCAGAACGACACCATTATGACTGCCTCGCAAATTACGTCAAGCAGCGCTTGGATTTGTGCGGTCCTTTAGGGACATAGAAACTGAGGCACGTGACTTGCCGGGGCTGCGTGACTTGCCGGGGCTGATGTCGGCATCAGTCCAGCACACGCGCCTGCCCCAACGCGCCCCTCCCACGCCTCGAGCCTCAGCCATCTACACACTCAACCTTTCCGCGTCCAGCGTGTTGCGCACTGACACAGTTTCTCTACTGGCACAGATTCTCAGTCCCCGCATCCCCCCAGATTCTCTGTCCCCGCATCCCGCACATTCCCTGTTGCATTGGCGCGGCCGAACGCGTTACGATTCAAGCTGTCGAGCGGGGTTTGGGCGATCCAATCCGCCTCTTTCCAAAGGCATTCCATCTCCCGCCAACGGAGGCTGCGCCATGGGACGATTCATTATCGGCATCTACAACTACTGCGACTACTGGTGCGAACGCTGCGCCTTCACCCGCCGCTGCCGCAATTACAATGGCGGCTCCGCCGCCCGACGGCTGAAGGCGGCGGCGCGCGATGAGGATCGCGACGCGGTGAACGCGTCGTTCTGGAACGATCTCGCCGAACGCCTGCGCGACGCGACGATCTTCGGCAGTATGGCGGACGACGCCGGATGCGAGGCGGACGACGCTGACGTCTGGGGCGACAGCGTTTGGGCCGACGAAGGTGGCGGCGCAGAGACCGACAGCCGGATCGACGCGGCAATGGATGCGAGGGATCGGGCGGTCAAAGCCCACCCCCTGACTCATCTGTCCCGTGACTACATGATGCGCGCGGGCCAATGGCTGAAGGACGCCGACGCCGACCTGAAGGGGCTGGCGGCGGAATGGCTGGCGCAGGCGGGCTCGCGCTACGACGACACCGATTACGAGGAGGCGGCCCACGAGGTCGGCGACCTGGTCGAGGTGGTCAACTGGTACCATACGCTCATTCCGCCCAAGCTGGCGCGCGCCCTCGGTAACCTGGCGGAGCCGGTTCTCGGCGACGGCGAATACGCGCGCATCATCCGCGAATCGCGCCTCTCCGACGCCAACGGCTCGGGGAAGGTCGCGCTGATCGCGGTCGAGCGTTCCATCGCCGCCTGGCTGCGGCTGCGCGAGCTCTTGCCGCGGCAGGAGGACGCGATTCTCGCCCTGCTGGTCCTGCTGGGACGCCTGCAGCGCGGCATCCGGACCGCCATCCCCGGCGCAGAAGCCTTCAAACGCCCCGGCTTCGACCCCGGTTCGACGTGCTTCGCGGATGACGAATCCAATTGACGACCGGGAGGATGGGACAACACATGCCGCGGCCGCAGTGTCAGCCAACGATCCGCCGCACCTCTCTCTTTCCCTCCACCCGGTCCAGCCCCGCCTTCTGGGATCGCTGGTAGAAACAGTTCCCGAGTCCTGAATATTTGAAAGCAGTAGGCCGCTCGCCATTCAGGCCCGTCCCTCGTGGCTCGCGCTCACACGTCGAAAAACATCTCCATGGTCTGCTCCTGCTCCAACCAGCCATGGGCGAGGGTGTGGCGCAGGCGGTCCGCATACGGAAAATCGGGATGGTTGTCGAGGAAGCGCTCGGCGCGTCGGCGCTGGGCGTCGTCAAGCGGCAGCCGCGCGCGCGCCAGCGTTTCCGCGTCCGGCGGCATGTAGAGGCGGGTCGGCAGTACGCGGGCGATCTGTTCGGCGATGCGCAGGCCGTCGAGGTCGCTATCGCCCCAGTGCACCGCCGTCACACCCTCTTGCGCGAACCGGCGTAACAGCGTCCGCACGGCCGCGTTCGGGTACCCCTCGGTGTAGAGGCCGGGGCGCAGCCGCTCGACCAGCCGCAAATACGGCGCCGCGTTTTCGCTGGTGGTGAGGCATGGGCAGGGCGCCTCCAAACGCACGGCGGTCAGACCCCGCACCGCCTCGCACGAAAGCAGCGCCGCCTCGCCCCTGCTCCACAGGCAATGCGGCCAGTCGAGCCACTCGCCCGCCCGCGTGCGGTAGGAGAAGGGCGCGAAAACCACAACATGCGCCGTGTAGGGGTTCTCAATGACGCCGGCGGCGGCGAGGAGCGTCTCCGGCGGATCGTCCGGATTGCCCGCCTGCACCCGGATCAGGTGCTCCAACTGCTGACGTCGCGCGCCAGCGCGCAGGGCCTTGCTGTCGTTGAAACAGGTCGCGCCCAGCTCGGAGAGGGTGATGCCGGTCGGTGCGGCGCGCAAGGCGGCGAGCGCGTCAAAGAGCCGGACCAGATCGTCCGATGCCGTGGGGCAGCTTCTGAAGAAACGGAGGATTGACTCGGAATCCCGCAGCGTGTCAATGCAAGCGCATGCATCCGGGTGTAGCAGCTTGAGCCGTTGCAGTGTGCGCACCACAAGCGCGTCACTGGTGTTTGACGGCTTTGCCGCCTGGGCCGCCACGCCCAGCAGCTCAACCAGCGGCTGCCAGCGGACGGGGTTACGCAGGCCGTCCTCAAGCCGCGCTTTCAGGCGGCCCGCCTCCTCGCGGCAGCCGGGAAAGATCTCCTCCAGCGCGCGGCGCACCGCCTTCTCCTGCGGCACCTCGCCGAGGGTGAGCGTGGCGGGCAGCGCCTCACCGGCGGCCGCCCGCCTCACCGCGCGCAGCAGCCATGGCCTCAAACCGGGGCAGCGTTCCAGCCGATCTTGCCAAAACTCCTTGGTCATCCAACACCCGTGGGTTCGTCCTCATCGTTCACTCTGCATCCAAACCGATCACGGATCGCCGATTACTGGCCATCTCCGCTCTCACAACTCCTCGCCGAAGGCGACCGGTCGTGGCTCGTTCTGCGCCGGGTTGAGCAGGTCGAGCTGCCGCGGTCCGGCGCTCCAGTGATAGGGGTAGAGGTGGACATTGTACTGGCTGTCCTTGACCACCAAAATCGAGGTGGAGAAGGGAATCTCCCGCTTGACGCCGTCCTGGTCGGGCGAAGCGACGAAGAGCTGGAGGTCGAGGTCGCTGGCGAAGCCGAGCAACTGGTCGCGCCGACCGGCGTCGATGCCGTAGAATGCCTCGTCAAAAATCAGCACGGGGAGGCGGATCTTCTCCTTGTCGAAGAGGAAGTGCGCGATGGTGAGGATCAGCAGGTAGTTGGGGACGGCCTGTTCGCCGCCCGAGCCGATGCTCTTGACCTTGCGGTCCATGACGATGCCGTCCAAATCGGTGGTCAGCACCTTCAGCTCGTAGCGGAACCAGTTGCGGTAATCGAGGATCGGCGGCACTTCGCCGACCTCGGCGCTCATGATCTCCGCGGCGTGATCTTCGATGAAGGCGCGCAGCTCGGGCTCGGTCTTCTCGGGGTCGAGCGCGCGGTAGCCGCTGACGAGATCGTAGAGGCGCTTGCACGACTCCTGCGGCGTGATCGAGAAGGCGTAGCGGTTGTTGCCGAACGACCGCTGCTTCAGCAGGTGTCCGATGCGGCGCGCCATCTCAGTGAGACGGCGCACGCTGGTCTGCAGTTCGCTCACCAGTTTGTCCATGACCAATTGGCGGAAGAGCTTGAGCGTCTGCTCGTTGATCAGCTCCTCCTGTTCGCGCAGCTCGTGGAGCGTGCCTTGCCGCACCTCCTCCAGTGTGCGGCCGCGGCGATCGGTGAGCGCGTTCCCCGGTTGGTCATAGACGAAGCCGAAGGCGATCCCTTCGGGCAGCACCACCTTGCCGCGGATTTGCTCGGCCGTCACGGCGGCGGTCTCGCTGGCCGCGGCGGCGCGCGCGGTGAGCGCGCTGCGGCTGTCGGCGTCGGCGCCGCAGCGCGCGCGCGCGAACGCGTCGAGCGGCCCGTCGGGCACCACCAGCGCGAGCAACCGCTCCTGGACGGCGTCGCGCTCGGCGCGCGTGGCGGCGAGGTCTCTCAGCTTCTCTTCGCAGAAGGTTTTCAACCCCTTCACCCGCTGGTCGACGCGTCCGCATTCGAGTATGTTTTCGCGATGATCCGCTTTGAGCCGCTGCCACTTGCGCTCCACCTCGCGGAGCCGTTCCTCGATGCCTTCGAGGCCCTCCTTCTTCAAGGCGACAAGGAGGTCGGCATGGAGGTCCTGCCGGGTCTGGAGTTCCTCCTCGCACGCCTGGCAGGTCTCGCGCGAGTTGATCGTGTCGCTCTGGGCCAGGGTCAGCCGGGTGACCCCCTGCAGCACCGCGTCGCGCTGACGCGGCACGTCTTCGCCGATCTCGTTGAGCAGCGTCCGGAAGAGGGCCAGTTGGTCGCGGCGGCCGCTCAGATCGGCGTGCTGGGCCGCCGTCTCCTTGCGATCCTTTTCGCACGCGACGCGTTTCTTCTCCAGCTCCCGCACCTCGCGCTCAAGCTCGCGGCGGCGGACCTCCTCGCCGATCAGCCGCGGCGGCGTCTCGGCGAGCGCCTGTTCACGCAGACGGAAATGGAGGATGTCGCGGTCGAGGAACTTCTCGGTGTGCGGACCGTGCCTGGCGGCGAGCTGGTGCTGGAGCACGGTCAAGGCGGCGGGGTCAGAGGCGCGCAGGTCGAAGAAGCGCTTGAGCCACTCCGCGAATGCGGCGGGCAACGGCTCGGTGTCGTCGCCGACCACTGCCAGGCTCTGTTCGGGGAAGTCGCGGAAGAGGAGTCCTCGCAAGTCGGCGGCGCTGGCGGCATCGGTCACCCAGGTCGCCAGCACGGCGTCGCCGATAAGCTGTTCGAGGGCGGCGAGCTCGCGGGTCGATGTCCCGGCTGCGGGCACGAGCCCGGCGTAGAGCGGCTGGGCGCGCAGCAGCCCTTGCCGGATCGCCTGCCAGGCTTGTGCGAAGCCTTTGACGGCGGGGACGGCCTCGCCGCGGCTCCGCTTTTCGGCTATTTCGGCCACGAGTTCGGCGAGGCGCTTATCGAGCCGTTCGAGGGCCGCTTCCGCGGCCTGGAGCTGGCGGTCGAGTCCTTGCGCGGCGGCATCCGCGGCGGTGCGGGTGTCGGCCAGGGGCAGCATGGCGAGGTCGGCTTCGGGATCTTCATTTTTGGGCGCGTCCGCGAGCACGCCCGCGAGCTGCGCGGTGGGGAACGGCATGGCGCGGCCCAGTTTGTGCAGCGTGCGGCTGAACGCCTGCACCTGCTTGCGCAGGGCTTCGCGGAGACGGGTCACGGCCTCGGTCGCCTCGCTCTGCCGGGTTTGGCAGACGACCAGTCTCTTCAGGGCCTGGTTGTTGCGGAGCTTGGCCTCGTCCACCCTCAGGCGCGCCTCGCGCTCCTTGGAGACCAGCCCCTGCGCGTCCTGGCGCTGCAGCTCCTGGAGGCGCAGGCCGGTCGTCTCGACGAGAGTGTCGAGGCGCTGCTGCTGTTCGCGCAGGTCGGCGAGGCGGCGCTCCTCGGCGAGGCGCTGCTCGTCGCAGCGGTCGTAGGCATCCTGAAACTCGCGGCCGGCGAGGTGGCGCTCCTGCCAGAGGCTGGCGGCATGGTCGATGCGGGCGTTGGCGACCTGCTCGCGAAGGACCGCGAGATCCTCGGCGAAGCGGTGCTTGGCGCGCAGCTTGTCGAGATCCTGCTTGCTCTCCTCCAGCGATTTCAGATTGGCGATGACCTCCTCAAAAACCTCGTGCGGCGGCTCCTGCAGCAGTTGGCGGAAGAGCTGGTGGTAGTCGCTGGTGTGCGAGGCGATCTCGCGGTAGGCCTTGCCCGTGGCCAGGAAGCGGCAGATGTCCTCGAACGTCTCAGCATCGGAGAAGAATCGGCTGGCCATCTCGTCGGCATAGGCGCCGATCTGGCCGTAATAGCCGGTGCCGCCCAGGGCGGCCTTGAGCTCGGCCTTGGTGGAGGGGCGGCGGCGTTCCCCATCGTTCTGAACCAGGGGCAGCGTGTCGAGTGGACACTCCTTGATCGCGCCCCAGCGTTCGACGTCCTCGTCCATGCTGCGCGTGCTGACGCCGATGGCGGCGGTGACGGGCCGGCCGTTGCGCCCGGCGATCTCGACCGCGGCGTAGGTGGTGCCGCCGTTGGGGTTGAGCGGGCCGTTGGCCTCGATATTGTAGCGCATCACCACGCCCTGCATACGGCGGCCGCCTGCGTGCCTGGCACCCGCCACGCGCGCGGCGGAGTTGAACTCCATCGAGCGGCCGGCGGTGAGCACGTAGTGGACCGCGTCCAACACGGTGGTCTTGCCCGAGCCGTTGTCGCCGAGCATGAAGAGGTGGCCGCCCGAGGGGATGTCGATGGTCTCGTCCACGAAGTTGTGGAAGTTGACGAGACGGAGCTTGGTGATGCGGTAGAAGTCCATGGCAAAGCGGCTCAGGGTGCGGGTGGCTGGGGTGCGGGCGTTTCGTCGAGCGGGCGCGAGATCCGCTGGACGCTGTAGTGCCAGAGCGCGGGCAGGCACTCGTAGATGGTATCGTCGGGCGCGACCTTCTCATCGTCCGGCGGATCGAGCTTCAGCAGGAAGCGGTACTTCTCGAGCTGCGGCATGACCGGGCGGAGGATCTTGCGAACGTCCTCCTCGGCGTAGCCGTCGGGTTGCTCCGGGAAGAGTTCGAGGAAGCGATCGCGCGTGAAGAGGAGCAGGTCGCCAAAGCGGAAGCGGATGTTGTCGGGTTCCTCGATGCTGGCCGACTCCTCCTCCAGCTTGTGTTCGAAGAATTCGAGCAGAAGCATGAAGGCCAGGCACTCGTCGCGCCTGGTGAAATTGAACAAGTCGCGGTTGCCGGGGGTGATCCGATCATTGTACCAGGTCTCCTTGTAGAGCCGGGCGCATTTGGGATCGGCCACGAGTTGCCAGCCGAAGGACTCCTCGAAGAAGGAGGCGAACTCGCGCTGGTGGCGGCGCAGGAAGTGGTAGTGCTCCTCGTGGTCGCTCTTGTAGAAATAGGGGGCTTCAAGCAGGATGTTCAACACAGCCTGCACGCGGGGTTTCTGCTTTTGGAGAAGGTCGTCAAGGGCGCTCATGGGTGTGGCGGGGGTTGGGGCGCGGCGGGACGCAGCCGCAGCCGTTGGTCGAGGAAGGCGAGAGTGTGGCGATCGGCTTCGACGCGCACGGGGGCGGCGGTGGATTCCAAGGCGAATCCGAGCTTGGCGAGGCGCGCGCCGTTGCCGAGCAGACCGTTGCGGGCGAGTTCCAGCAGGCGGGGAAAATCCTCGAACGCGACGAAGGCGCCCTGTGAGACGAGTCGGGTTGCGTCCGCCGCGGGGAGCAGGCCGCGCTGGGCCAGCCACGTCTTGAGAGCCTCCAAGCGGGCCTCTTCGAGCGACTGGACGGGCGCTTCTGCGGCACGGGGCTTGGCGTCGAGCCACTGCACCGTCTCGGCACGCACGCGGTGGCGCTCCCAGTGCGGCTGGGGCGGCAGGGCCTTTTCGTTTTCATCCCAGAAGTGCATGTCGCCGACCAGACGGGCTGGCGCGAGCAGGCGGCGCAGGAAGGCCGCGGGAACGACCGTAGCGGGAAGCGCGGCCATTTCCGAGACGCGCGCGCGCAGGTCTTCGAGACGGTGGCTGCGGCGCTCGAGTTCGCGCAGGTGGGTGAAGAGCTTGCGCCAGACGTGGAGCGCGGCGGTGTTGACGCGGCCGCAGAGCCGCTCCAGCGTGCCATCGGCGGCGTAGAAGACGGACAGGCCGGCCAGCGCGTGCTCAGGGTGGGGCAGCCGCGTGCGCATGAGGTGCGCGCTGGCGCGGCTCTCCTCCTGCATGAGAGCGAGGCACGCCTGCCAGCGGGCCGTGAGGCGGCCCTGGCGCAGCTTGCTGATTTCGGGAGTAATCTCGGTGCGAAGGGTGTGGATGCGGTTGAGAAACCTCTTGAGGAAGCGATCCAGTTCAGTGAGGATCAGACGCGCCGTTGGCGCGTCGTAGCGGCTGGTGGCGAAACCGAGGAGGCGGACGTTGAAATCGCCGAGGGTACGGCTGACGTCGTCGGTGAGAGCGCCCATGCGCGCGAGCCTGTAGAAGACGCCGCGCGCGGTTTCATAGTCGAGCGACTCAACACCGGTCTTGTTAAAAAGCCGGACCGTCTCGCGCAGTGTGCCGATGAGTTCCGAGAGGAGGTCGCGGGTGTCGGTGTCGGCCGGTTCGAGGTCGTCATGGCGGCGCGCCTCCAGCCAGAGGAGGAAAGCGGCGGCCTCATCGGCGAGGCGGTAGCGGAACTTGCGGCGGCGGTTATCCTTGTAGCCGCGCAAACGTTCTTTCTCGAGACGGTCGGTGATCAGGTTCCAGATCAGCAGTTGGCGCAAGTCCTGGTTGAAGAGTTCCGCCGTGTAGGCTTCGCCGCCCAGGGCGGAACGGACTGCGGCGTGGAGATCCTCGTGCAGCGGCTCCAGTTCGTGTTCGCGACGGAAGGCGAGCATCGCGGCAAGGAGGGTCACATAGGGGACGGCGCGTTCTGACAGGAGCAGGTGTCCCACGTTCCGGTTGCGACGCTCCAGGAGCTGGGCGGCGGGGTCTTGTGGCGATTCGGTTGGCGCGTCAATGGGCATGTGGCAGACGATAGCAAACCGCCGCGCGGAAAGACAGCGCGAATTCGTTAGACGGGCTCAGGGACAGGAAATCCTTGTCTACTCCCACGCATCGAGTCCCAGCCATCCGCACACGCAACCTTCTCGCGTCCAGCGTGTTGCGCACCGACTCAGTTTCTCTGTCCCCGCATTCTCCTGTCCCCGCATTCTCCCGCGTGCGGCATCAGCGGCGCGGCTTGCCGCGACCGCTGGGTGCCCGGGGGCTGGGCCTCGTGTATTCGACGCCCGGCAGCCCGGCAAAGTGTCCGTCCTGCGTCCAGAGCGTGGCCCGTTCCGACCAGGCGGTCGACAGGATCAGACTGTCCGCCATGGGCAGACGGTGCTTGAGGCTGATGAGCGCCGCACGCAGCGCAATCGCTTCGGTGACTTCAATCACTCGGCCTTGTTTCATCTGTCCAATGGCCTGCAGGGCCTTCGCCTCGTCGGCGACCGCATTCACTTTCTTGAAGACCTCGTACAGGCAAATCACGGGAACAAGCAGTTCGTCCACGTTCTCGACCAGAGGCGCAAACACACCTGCATGGCTTCCATCGAACAGGAACTCGATCCAGCCTGACGTGTCGACAACGTTCATGCCCGGTCCTCCTCATCACGCTCAAACCGGGCATCATACCCCTTGAGAAAGCCCCGCATGCTGCGCATGGGGCGGAGCGGGATCAGTTCAATGCGATCGTCGAAACAGATGACCTGCAGGCGTTCGCCCGCGCGGATGCGGGCCCGCTCCCTGACGGCAACCGGAATGACGACCTGATATTTCGGGGATACGGTTACCGTGTCCATGCTATCGATCTCCTTTTGGTGCTACGTATACCAGATCGATTGGCGTCAGGTCAATACCTCTCTTCTGTCCCCGAACGATTCCATGTGTTTTCTTCGTGTTCTTTGCGTTCTCTCGCGGCAACCCCGGCCTCTGGAGTCCGCCTAGTGCTTCCTCATGCTCTTCTTGGCGGTTTTGATGAAGCGACCGAATGACCTGTCCTTTTTGCGCTTCTCGACGAGCGACAGATCGTAAAACTCGGTCTCTTTTCTGAGCTTGAGATAGCTCGAATCAGGCGTTGACGACGAGGCAACCCGCCATCATGTCGTGCAGCCCCTGCTTGCGCTCGGTGATGCCGACCATGATGAAGCCGACAAACAGGGTCAGGACCGAAAGGATCTTGCCAAAGTGCCGGCCTGTGGCTTTGGCAAACGAAATGGGATTGCCGTCCACATCGGTGACCTTGATCCCCAGCGCCATTTTACCGAGCGTGGCCTGTCGCGGCGAGCTTTCGAGCAAGGCCGAATAGAGCCACCCCATGACGACGCCAATCAGATTGCCGATGGCCTCCGCACCCTCGACAGATCCGGTCGCGGCCCCATACACCATCCCGAAGATGAACCCCACGACGAATCCGGCGACCATCAGGACGAAACCGTCAATGAGGCACGCCGCAAACCGTTTCCAGAATCCGGCGTACCCCGCGAACGCCGCGGCCACAGGCATCGCGATCGGAGGCGCGGGCGGCAGGTGTGAACCCGGCGGCAGAAGCCCCTCGACTGATGAGGCGCACATCCAATCCTTCATCGTTTCGGCCCAGACCAGAGTCTCCGGACGCAGCCGCTGGGACTGGAACAGTTGCTGGAGCGCACTTTCCGGAACGGGTCCCTCCTGACGGCCGTCAACCGCGTAGTACCACAGACGCTCACTCATCGGCATTGCTCCTTTCTTAGTCGGCGACCGGCAACGGGCCGGCCAGCATCTCAAAGTCGGTGAGCGCGGAGGTTTCGCCCGAGCACACCTGTTCCTTAAGCATGCGTAACCGCGGCATCCGTTCCGCCAGCCAGCGCTTCGCGACCAGCAGCTTCTTGGGGCTGGCCGTGGCCTGGTCGCAGAAGAGCGCGGCCACGATCAGATCGACCGCCATGTCGACCAGCTTGCGGCCGTGGAGGTCGCGGTAGGCGTTGCTGGCCGTCTGCGCCTTGACGAACGCCACCGACTCGGCCAGCAGCGCCTGCCCCTCGCGGATATGGACCACCTGCGTCTCCAGCTCGTGCGGCCAGACGCGGTCGCCCAGGATATCCTGGATGACCTCGCCCACGGTGTCGCCGATGACGCCCGCCAGAGAGGCGACCACCTGGAGCTGGCTGGTGCCTTCGTAGATCGTGGTGATGCGGCTGTCGCGCAGGTGGCGCTCGACCGCGTAGTCCTTCATGTAGCCGCTGCCGCCGAGCACGGCCATCGAGCTGTTGGAGACGCGCATGGACATCTCGGACGAGAAGTACTTCGCCATCGGGGTCAGCATCTTGCTGAACGCCTTGTACTTGCGCTCCTCGGCGCGCAGACGCTTGAGCTCGTCGGGCGCGGCCTGCTGGGCCTCGGCGACGCAGACGCCCAGTCCCTCTTCCAGGTCCACGGAATAGGCCGCGTAGTAGCTCAGCGCGCGCGCCGCCTGCACATCGAGGCTCATGTCGAGGAGCAGGTCGCGCACCGCCGGGAAGTTCTCGATGGCGGTGTTGAACTGCTTGCGGCTGTGGGCGTAGGCGCGGGCGACGCGGTAGGCCGCCTCGCCAATGCCCAGGCTCTGCGCGGCGATGCCGATGCGCGCGCCGTTCATCAGGCTCATGACGTACGTGATCAGGCCGCGCCGGCGCTCGCCGATCAGCTTGGCCGGGGCGTCGTCAAAGCAGATCTCGCAGGTCGGGCTGCCGTTGATGCCGAGCTTGTGCTCCAGGCGGCGCACGCGCACCCGCGGGCCGCGCTCGACCAGCAGGCAGGAGAGGCCGCGTCCGTCGGCGATCTCCGGCTCGGTGCGGGCCAGCACCAGCAGCACCTGGCCGCAGCCGTTGGTGATGAAGCGTTTCACGCCGCGGACCAGCCACTGCCCGGAGGCGTCCTGGTAGGCCTTGGTCTTCACCGCCTGCAGGTCGCTGCCGGCATCCGGCTCGGTCAGCACCATCGCGCCCGTCCATTCGCCGCTCGTCATGCGGGGGAGGTAGTCCCGCTTGATCTCCTCGCTCGCGAAGGCGTTGATGGTCTCGGCGATGCCCTGGAGCCCGTAAATGTTCATCAGCGCGGCGTCGGCCCGGCTGACGATGTCATTCGACATCGTGTAGAGCAGGTTCGGGCCGTTCAGCCCGCCGAAGCGGTAGGGCAGGATGAAACCCATCGCATCGGCCTGCCCGAGGAGCTTGACCGCCTCGGCGATTCCCGGCGCGTAGGTGACGCTGCCGTCGGCGTTCAGGATGTTGCCGGCCGTGTCGGTGTCGGCGGCGGTCGGCGCCACGCGCTCGCCGGCGATCTCGCCGATGACCTCCAGAATGCGGCGGTAGTTATCGAGCGCCTCCGGCGCGTCGGCCGGCGCAAAGTCGAACTCCTTCGCAAAGCGGAAGTTCTGCTCCCGGAGAGCGGCCACGCGCGCCAGGTTCATGTGCTGGAAGAGGAACTGGATGTCCTCGTTGTCGGTGAAGAAATTCGCCATGGTGGATAATCCTCGCTGTCTTATGCTTTGCTTGCGCCGGTAACCGCGTCGGACAGGCTCGCGCCCGAGCGGATGCTCTTGATCATCCGCGGTATGACCTCGTTCAGGTCGCCCACGATGCCGTAGTGCGCGACGCCGAAGATCGGCGCATCCTTGTCGATGTTGATGGCCAGGATCTTGGCCGACTCCTGCATGCCGGCGCGGTGCTGCACCGCGCCCGACACGCCGCAGCAGATGTACAGCGCCGGACGGACCGTCGTGCCGGTCTGGCCGACCTGGTGGTCGTGATCCACGTATCCCAGGTCCACCGCCGCGCGGCTGCCGCCCACGGCCCCGCCGAGGATGTTCGCCAGGTCCCAGATCAGGCGGAACGCGTCGCGGCTCCCGACGCCCGCCCCGCCCGCGACGATGATCCGCGCGCCCTTGAGGTTGACCTTCTTGGCGCGGCGCTGCGACTCGACCACCTCCGTCGGCAGGTCGAGGCCGGCGAGGTTCACCGGGAACTTGATCGTCTTGCCCGTGCGGCCGGCCTCGGCCACCGTCATGCGCATCACCCCTTCGCGCACCGTCGCCATCTGCGGCCAGCGGTGCGGGTTGACGATCGTCGCGATGATGTTGCCGCCGAACGCCGGGCGGATCTGCAGCAGCAGCTTGGCGATGTGCTCCTTGGTCTGCGGGTCGGTATGGTCGCCGATCTGCAGGTCCGTGCAGTCCGCCGTCAGCCCGCACTTCATGGCCGAGGCCACGGTGGGGGCCAGGTCGCGGCCGATCGCCGTCGCGCCGAACAGACAGATCTGCGGCTTGTAGGCGGTGATCAGGTCGCAGACGACCCGCGTGTAGCTCGCGGTCTGGTAGTGCGTCAGCACGCCATCCTCGGCCAGGTAGATCAGGTCGGCCCCATGCTGCGCGAGCGTGGCGCACAACGGACGGACCTTGCTGCCGACGAGCACGGCCGCCAGCGGCACGCCGAGCTGGTCGGCCAGCTCGCGCCCCTTGCTCAGCAGCTCCAGCGGCACCTCCGAGAGATGGCCGGCCTCCTGCTCCGCAAACACCCAGACTTCGCCTTTTCGATTCACTTCGATCATGTGGGATTCCTCGCTGTCTTCACCCGATGGTGTGGTCCTGGATCAACTCGCCGATCAGGCTCGCGATGCCGGCCTCGGTGGGCGGAAACTCCTTGTAATCGCCGCCCGCCAGCACGATGGACTGGATGCGGTGTACCTTGGTCGGACTGCCCGCGCCGCCGCACCACCCCAGGTCGGCCTCGATGTCGTCGAGGTTCCACTGGGTGATCAACAGCTTGCGGGCCTGCATCTCGGCGCACCGGTGCGCGGTCTCGGCGGCCTTCGCCTCGGCCGTGGCCGACGCGCCCAGCGCGCCGTCCACCGCCTTGGCGATCTCGACCGGCGCGCGGGCCTTCTTGGCCTTCATGACCTTGAGCAACGCGGGCGGGCGCGGATGATTGGCCGTCTCCATGACGGTGAAGAGGGCGGGCAGGCGCGAACGGACCCGCTCGTAGCCGTTGCCGATGTTGCGCTTGACGCGCGCCGTCCGGCCGTCGAGTTCCAGCTCTTCGAGGTAGGTCACGAGCGTGTAGCCGAGCTTCTCGGCGAGCTGCGGACCGACCTGCGCCGTGTCGCCGTCAATGGCCTGGCGGCCGCAGAAGACCAGGTCGGGCGTCAGCTTGCGGATGGCGCACGACAGAATGTAGCTCGTGGCCAGCGTATCCGAAGCGGCCGCCCGCCGGTCCGTGATCAGGATCGCCCGGTCGGCGCCGCGGAAGAGCGAATCCCGCAGCACGTCACACGCCGCGGGCAGGCCCATGGCGATCACCGTCACCGTGCCGCCATGCTGGTCGCGCACGCGCAGGGCCGCTTCGAGGGCGTTCAGATCCTCGGGATTGAAGATGGCCGGCAGGGCCGCGCGATTGACGGTGCCGTCCTCCTTCATCGCCTGGCCGGTAATCCGCTTGGTGTCCGGCACTTGCTTCACACATACGACGCAGGAATATCCCATGGTGGTCGTTCTCCAGGTTCAGGGTTCCGGGTTCGGCTCACGCCTTACCCATCATGCACACCCACTCCGCCTCGGCGGCGATCTCAGCGCCGACATAGGCCTTGCCGCGTTGACGCAGCAGGCGCGGGGAGGTCTTGACGTATTCGATCTCGAAGCGGACCGTCTCGCCGGGGCGGACCGGACGGCGGAACTTCGCCTCCGTCACGCTGGCGAGCAGGATGTTCTTCGAGTTGGCCAGGTCGCTCTCCACCACGCCGGCGCCGCCGCACTGGGCCATGGCCTCGACGAGGATCACGCCGGGCACGACGGGAAAGTGGGGAAAGTGTCCCTTGAAGAAGGGCGTGTCGGGCTTAAACGTGTACTCGCCCACGCACCCATCCAGTCGGGCGTCGGTCAGCCGATCCAGAAACCGAAAGGGGTCCCGATGCGGCAGAAGTTCATCCAGGGTCTTTGTCATCACCGGGTTCCTTACGCATTGTCAAATCGTTTGATCACCACCGCCCCGTTGTGGCCGCCGAAGCCGAGCGAGGTCGAGACAGCGGCGCGCACCGGCATGGTGACGCCGACATTCGGCACATAGTCCAGATCGCAGGCGGGATCCGGGGTCTCGTAATTGATCGTCGGCGGGCAGAACCCATCACGGCAGGCGAGGACGCAGACGATCGCTTCGACCGCGCCGGCGGCGGCGATCATATGGCCGGTCATGCTCTTGGTGGACGAGACCTTGAGGCGGCGCGCCTCATCGCCAAACGCGAGCTTGATCGCCTGCGTCTCCATCGGGTCGTTGATCGGCGTGGACGTGCCGTGGGCGTTGAAGTAATCAATATCAGTCGGCTTGAGACCCGCGTCCTGAAGCGCCACACGGATGGCGCGGGCCGCGCCGTCGCCGCTCGGTTCGGGTGCCGTCAGATGAAACGCATCGCCGGTGGCGCCGTAGCCCGCCAACTCGGCGTGAATCCGTGCGCCGCGCTTCTGCGCGTGCTCCAGCGTCTCGATGATGAGGATGCCCGCGCCTTCGCCCATGACGAAGCCGTCACGGTTCAGGTCGAACGGGCGGCACGCCTTCTTGGGCGTGTCGTTGCATTTGGTGCTCAGCGCGCCGAGCGCGCAGAATCCCCCGATCGCCACCGGGGTGATCGCCGCCTCGGTGCCGCCGGTGATGACGACGTCGGCGCGACCCGAGCGGATCGCGTCGAGCGCGACGCCGATCGCGTCGGTTCCCGACGCGCAAGCGGTCACGATCGTCAGCACAGGTCCCTTCGCGTTGAGCGTCATCGAGATGTTGCCGGCCGCTTCGTTGATGATCAGCTTCGGAATAGCCATCGGCGAGATACGCTGGGCGCCCTTCTCAAATAACGTTTTGTGCGCCTCGTGGTCGACCTCGCGGCCGCCAATGCCGTTGCCCAGGATCACCGCCGTCCGGTCGGGCATGGCTGCGGGCCCCTCGAAGCCGGCGTCGCGCCACGCCTCCTTGGCGGCCGCCACAGCGTATTGCGTGAACAGCGCCATCCGTTTCACTTCCTTGACTTCAAAATAGGCCTTGGGATCAAACCCCTTGACTTCGGCCGACACCCGCGAGTCCAAGCCTGCAGTGTCACATTTGGTCAGCGGCCCGATCCCCGAAACGCCGTGCTGAATATTGTTCCAGAAGGTGGGCACATCGTTGCCAATCGGCGAAATCACACCCATACCCGTCACTACCACGCGCTGTCTGTTTTCCATTGTTCTGCACCTTTCGTTAAAACACGTAATTCACTTAAACGACCGCCAGCGGCGCGCTGCAGCCCCAGCGGACCAGAATGCCGCCATAGGTGAGACCCGCGCCAAAGCCGACAAAGATCAGAATGTCGCCCACCTGCAACCGGCTGTCGCTCACCAAGGCGTCCAACGCCAGCGGGATGCTGGCCGCCGATGTGTTGGCCACCTCCGCAATGTTGAGGAAGAACTTGTCGGTGCCGGTCTTCAGGCGCCGCGCCGCCGCGTCGATGATGCGGAAGTTGGCCTGATGGGGGACAATCAGCTTCACCTGATTGAGCGTCAGCCCCGACTTCTCCAGCAGTTCCGAGACGATCTCGTCGATCGCCTTGACCGCGAAGTTGAAGACGGGTTTGCCGTCCATGAACAGAAACGGACGGATCGATGGCACGTCGATCTGCTCCGACAGATGGTGTCGGTTGCCTCCTTCGCGCCGGAGGGCAAAGGCGCCGTCGCTGTCCACCCGCAGGATGGACTCGCCCAGCCCCGCATCGCCCGTCCCCCGCTTCAGCACAACCGCGCCCGCGCCATCCCCGAACAACACGCAGACGTTGCGGTCGGTCCAGTCGACGATCCGCGTCATGAGATCCGCGCCAATGACCAACGTTGGCCGCGGATCGCGAGCCATGAGCCCCCGCGCAACGTCCATCGCGTACACAAATCCGGTGCAGGCGGCCGACACGTCAAACGCGGCCGCACGCCCCGCCTTCAATTCGCGATGCACCAGACAGGCCGTTGACGGCAGGGTGTAGTCGGGCGTGGACGTGGCCAGCACGATGCAGCCCAGCTCGTCCGGAGCAACCCCGGCCCGCTTCAGGGCGATCCGCGACGCCTGCACGGCGGCGGACGACGTGGTCTCCCCGGCCTGAGCCACATGCCGTGCATGAATGCCGGTATGCGAGACGATCCACTCGTCGGTGGTGTCGAGCGTCTTCGCCAGCATGTCGTTGGTCACGCGATGCGACGGCACCCAAGAGCCTGTCGCGGCGATCTGAATCCTATCCTGCTCTGCCATGTCGCTGATTCTCCCGATAAAAGCATCCAGTATGACATTTATTTGATTTTTGTCAAGATGGAGTTCGGTTCACGCCAGACCCCGACGTCCGGGCCTTATTCCCGCTCCTGAATGGGCGGCTTGATCTGGACGGGGCGGACATGAAGCGGGTAGCGCATCCGGAGTTGCTGGCCGAGCAGCACTTCGACCCAGTGGGTGCCCGCGGTCGCCAACCGCACGTTAACGAACACCTCCACGCTGGTGGCATTCTGTTCCTGCCCCGAGAGCGTGATCGGCACCTGCTGCCCTTCGCAGACGACGGTCTGTCCGTCGGGGGCGATGATCCGCGAGCGCTGGGCGAACGTCCCTTCGCCGCAGCACCAGCGGTTGACGAGGCAAATGCGGGGGAAGACGGCTGGCAGTTGCGTCACCACCAGTCCCTCGAAAATGCCGATCAGGATGAATTTGCCGTTCCGTTCCTGGCGCACATCGTCGCACAGCAGGCTGGCTTGAAGATCCGGTATCATTCGGTTTCCCCTTTCGCGGCCACGGGCATGCCCCACGCCCGCAGGCGTTCCTCGATAAACGCCACGCAGCGGCGGTGACGCTCCCCTTTCGCGAGGGTGTCCGACAGAGCCGGTCCCAGCGCAAACCGGATCGGGCGCGCGGGATCGACCATCCCGAAATCCTTGAGCACCCGTCCGATGCCTTGAAAATCGGTCTTGAGCGCCACCGGCACGAGCGGCACGCCCGCCGCACGCGCCAGCTTGTCTCCCATGGAATTGAACTGCTCCGCCTGGAAGACCGACCGGCGCGTCGCCTGCGGAAACAACAGCACCGAGCGTCCGGCCTCCAGCCGCAACCGCCCGGTCTCCAACACGGTGCGCAGGTCGTCGCGGGCGCTCCTGCGGGTAACGGTGATCGGCTGGATGCGACGCAACGGGGCGCCAAAGACCGGATAGGACAGGAGGCTCCGTTTCAGGACGATCGACAGCGGGGAATGGGCCAGCAGCGCCGCAGGGAGGAGGAGCGTCTCCAACATGCTCATGTGGTTGGCCGCATACACAACCGGCCCGCGGACATCGCGCAGGGCGTCGAACCCCTCGACGGTGATCACCGCCCCCATCTTCTCCGCCTCGCGCCAAGTGTCGAACACCACGCGCGCCCAGCCCGCCGTGTCGAAGAGGCCGCGCCGATTCAACCGCATCGCCGCCCAGATTGTACCGACCTCGCGCCACGAAAACCGCCACGTCGCCCGCCACCCGGCCCGCACCGGCACCGCCGGTCGTTCCGCCGCAGGTGTCTCGTACTGCCCCTCCCGCCGCAGGCCCTCATGAAATTGATCTACCGTCATGACGCCCACAGCATAACCGTTTGGAGACGGAAAGGCAACGGGCAAGAAAAGAGCGGGTCCGGGTAGGGTGGCCCGATTCTTTCAGGTGGCGGTTGCGCAGTGTTCATCCCGATGCGGCAGGTTGACGTTTCTCGGATCATTGGGAAGGGTCAGGCTGCCGGCCCTCCATCCGTCCCGCCAACGCCGCGAGCCGATCCACCGTCGCCGGGCCGAGGTTGCCTTCCTGGAAAATTCCGACGTTGAAGGTGACGCCGCCGCCGACCGCCTTGAAGTCGCGCACCACGCTTTCCAGTTCGTCCGTGGAATACAGCGGACGCTCCATCTGGTTGGGTTCCGGCGGAACCCAGGCAAACGGCGGATTCTGACATTCATGAAACACGATGCGGGTTTCCCACATGCAATCGATCGGCACAAGGCAATGCCAGAGGCAGTTCGGCGGCGGTTGCGTGGGATGCGTGGCAGGCGTCAACAGAAGCATCGGCTCATTGGAAACCTTCCAGCCGGGCTGGAGGAGAACCTTGCCCTGAGCCAGAAACCACGTTTCCCCCGAGAGATAGTCCTGATCCGGGACAGGCGGAAGGGTCAAACTTGCGGCGAAGGACGCATCATTGAACGCCACGGCGCAATCCGCGTTTCCAGCCCGGGCCGCATCGAGCCAGAGCGTGGAGTAGCGCGGCAAATCGAAGTACGCCGGATGATTGGCGTAGAATCCGTCGAACCACCAGGCGTCCAGAAGCGTTCCGAAACGCCGGGCGTACTCCGCAATGAATTCGGTGTAACGTCGCTGGGCCTCATCCATGGGAACGCCTTCCGGCTTCCAGTCGAAGCCAGTCTGCACGGCCTCAGGCGTACCCCCGACACCGGACGGAATGTAGGCGATAAACCGTCGTCCGAGTTGCTTCACTTCACGGGCGATCTCCAGCACCAGATCGCGTTTGGAGCAGTGCCCGGGGCCGATCAGGCGGTCCGCAACCGCATTCGGACTGGCATAACACCCCGTATTCTGGCCGATCGTAAAGATGAGCCAGTCGGCCTTAGAACGACGGAATCCATCGATAAACCGCTCCAGATCGAACTGGTTGACGGCCTCATTGTGATCCGTGATCTCGTGCTCGTACTGCTGTGGCGTGCGATCCCCCAGCCAGTGCACCATCATCCCAAACTTGCCCTGCCGCATCCAGGAAGCCCGTGGGGTCCTCATGATCATGCCTTTCCCGTTGAACGCGTTGTCGGGATTCTTATCAATAACCTGGAAAATTTCACGGAGGCAAGCATGCCAGAATCGGCCCGAAATGTACAGACCAGCGATTCTTCGGAGCCGCACTTATAATCTGGACGTCCGCATGTGTTTGCCCTACGCTGATGCCACGTTTTCCGGTCACGGGTCCGCTGCGGGCAGCCGCACGATTCGACGTGCCAGGTGCAGCGGCGGGGCGGCGGACCGGATGCGGGACGGAGGATGAGGGATGGATGCGATCAGGACGCTCACAAGCCCGTTTGACGAGCGACAGGTACGCGCCTTGAAGGCGGGCGAATCGGTCCGGCTATCGGGGACGATCTATACCGGCCGCGACCGGCTGCACGCCTTTCTTCACAGCGGCGGCGAGACGCCGGTCTCGCTGCGCGATGCGGCGATCTACCACTGCGGGCCGGTCGTGGTTCCGGCGGACGGCGGCGGCTGGCGGGTGGTGGCCGCCGGCCCGACCACGTCATCGCGCGAAGAGCCCTATATGGCAGGGCTCATCGCGCGCCACGGCGTGCGCGTGATCCTCGGTAAGGGGGGGATGGGCGACAAGACCCGCGAGGCCTGCCGCACCCACGGTTGCGTCTATCTGCAGGCCGTCGGCGGCGCGGCGGCATCACTGGCCAAACGGGTGACCGCCGTGCGGCGCGTGTTTTTCCTGGATGAATTTGGAGCGACCGAGGCGATGTGGGAATGGACGGTCGACGCGTTTGAAGCGGTTGTGGGGATGGATACGCACGGCCGGAGCCTGTTTGACGAGATCCGCCGGTCATCGGAATCGCGACTGGCGGAGTTGGTTTAGCGCGGGTTTGTTGATTCTCACGTACGGCAATCAGGCGCCAACCCGGGTTGGCGGCAGACGTGGCGGTTTGCCGGCGCGCGTCAGCCACGCTTCCGCCGCAGCCGGGTCGAGTCGCGCCCGATATCTCAGGCGCTGGTAGCCCTCCACCTGATCGCGCAAGTCCGCAAACGTCTCGGGCGGCAGCGCGGGCTGTATGCGCGTCAGCCAGGCCCCCCAGCCCTCGGCTTCGCGGCGGCGCAGATGCTCGAAGACCGCGCGCCGCGCGATGCGGCGCATCGCATCGGTTAGCGCTGCGCGCAGGAGGGACTCGTGCGTCGTCCGGCGGCGACGCGCGCGCCTCCGGAACCAGATGGCGGCCAGCCCGCCGACCGGCAGCAGAAAGCCTCCCGGACCTCGGAACAGCCGCCACGCCACGTCGACGAGCGACTCCCCCCCTGCGGCGATCACGGCCAGGAAGCTCATCGTCTTGAGCGTGGCAATCATCCGATCCCACAGGGCCATGCAGAGATCCCGAGTGCGGCGCACCAGTCCCGGCTTGGGATAGGCCGCTGGCCGACCATCCGGCGGCGTCGCCTCGACCAGCATCCACCGTCCCGCCTCGCGGTCCCACGCCTCCACCCAGGCGTGCGCCTCGCGCTCTCGCACCACCCACCGTTGTAGCCAGGGATCCCATTCGTCGCACGCATACCCGCCCACCACGCGGGCCGGGATGCCGATCGACCGGAGCATCAGCGCCGCCGCGCTTGCGAAATGCACGCAAAATCCCTCACGCCGCGCCATGAAATCGATCAGCGGGTCCGGCTTCGCCTGCAGGAGAACATCCGTGCGATACGCGAATGTCCGGGCGAAATGATCCTCAAGCGTCCGCACCGCCGCGCGCGCGGTTGGCGCTCCCGACAATCCCGCGCACGCCTGTGTCCAATTGGAGACCGCTCCCGCCAGCGCAATCGGCAACGCGAGATAAGCGGGATCGCCGAATCCATCCGGAGCCGGGTGGGCGTGCGCATCCGAGCGTGTCACGACGTCGACCTCGTACTGAAGGGGCAATGCGCCCTCGACCGTCAGCATGCCGTTGATATCTGCCCGGGGCTCCCCGCCGCCTTCGAATGCGAGCGTCACGGCGTTGCCGGGCACGCAGAAGGCCACCAGCATCCGCGGCGAGAGCACTTCGACCCGCACCTGATGGTCCACAGCCCCGGTCGGAACGGGCACCAGCGGATAGTCCTCGCCCGCGCGCCCCGAATCCCCGGCGCGAGGTTGAACCGGACCGCCCGGACTGGGCGCAAGCCAGCGACCGTCGGCGTAGGTCGTGAACACGCTCTCGCGCAAATAACCGGGCGACTGTTTGGCCTGGAGCAGCAGGACGATCCGCATCCGTCCGCTGAACCCCCGTGGCAGGGGGCGAGACAGCGGCAGGTCCGTGCCGCGCTGCTGGGCCTGTCCTCCCCGCGTCTGATAGGCCAGCCCCAACAGCCGTCGCTGCGCGGCCATCGCCACGTGCTCGATCGGCACGCGCAACCCGATCGCGAGGGCCAGCATCGCGGCCAGCCAGCCGCACCGCACCGTCAGTTCCCGCCAGCCAAACGGCCCTCGACCCGATTGCGTTTCCGCCGCCTGCCGCGCGTGCTCGAGTGCGCACACCAACCCCACAAACACCCAGATGCTGATGTGCGCGGCGATGGCGGGGGGGCGGCCGAACACGCCGTCTCGCCCGATCGTCAGCATCATCATGGGCAATGCGCCAGCCACGATTCGGGTGACGCCAACAGCGCTCATCCGGAAGAAGATCGCGCTCGCGGCCAATGCATAGGCGGCGGTGGCGGTCCGGTCGATCACGTAGTTTTGCTTCCAGACGTCCACCGGCTCTGCCACCCGCACCAGGTTGGCGGCGAGACAGATCACCGTGACGGCCAGCCACGTCCAGATCAGCCAGCGCGCGTTTCCCGGAAAGGGCCGCGGCAATACCACTGCGAGTCCAGCCAGCATGGCCGTCGTCCAGAGCAACCCCAATCCGTTCCCGTCGCGGCAATAGCCCCACGCGCACCACAGCAGCACCGCAGCCCCACACGCCACAACCCAGCGGCTTCGCGGCCGTCGATCCTCTTTCTGATGTGGTGTTGTCGCCATGAAGGTCCCCGCCTTCCGCTTAGACTGCCGACGTTTCGCCCCGTAGCACGGCCAGCGCCATCAGGCACTGCGCCTCGGGCGGCAGTCCATCCGGCCGTCTTCCGTCCGGTGTAAGCAGCACGATCTTGAGTCCGACCTCCCAGGCTTCCAACTCAGCGACCAGCGCCGCGCGCCGCGCATCCCATGTGGTCAACACCAAGCACACGCTCTGAATCAGCCGGATTTCTTCGAACAGCAGCGGCTCCAGCTTGTCCAAGGGATCCTCCCGGCAGCACTCGATTCCGGCGAGAATGTCCAGCACGTCTTCGAAATACCCCACGCGGCCCGCGCTGACGAAGCGATACACATCGGGACCGGCGATCAGCAGTTCGAGGACGCGATCAGTCACCGACAGCGCCTCGACGATCGCCGCCGTCAGCGCGAGCGCGGCCTCAAAGGGGTTGACCTGTGGATGAAAATCCAGGCCCAGGCGCCGGATCGGGCGCCGGGTGTCCACCAGCAATGCCGTCCGCGAGCGCCCCTCGGACTGAAACTCCTTCACCACCGGAACCCCCAGTCGGGCGGACGAGCGGGGGTGCACATGGCGCAGGGCATCGCCCTCCCGATATTCGCGGCAGCCGTGAAACTCAAACGCCTCGCGTGACAAGTCCATCGACGCCGACAGCTCATGGCGGTTGCGGGGCCCCAACGGCAGGTCGAGCGATTCGAGGCGCGTATAGCGGGGATAGACAAACAGCACGCGCTCAACACGATCCGTTCGCCCCCATCGCCAGAAACCGCACGGAAAATCGCTGTCCCAACGCAACGCCGGCAGGGTGTAAACGCCGCGCGCCAGTGCGCTCCCGCCGCTGGAGACGGTCTCTTCCTCTCCCGGACCCAAGACGCCCAGCGTGGCGGAGCGCACCCGCAGGTGGGTCCATCCCGAGTAGACCAGCGTTTCGATGCTGATGCTGCGCGCGGTCCGACGGCCCGTGTTGCGTACCTGATAGCGCGTCTCAAACCGGCTGCCGCACTCCACGCGCGCGGGCATCTGACACGTCACGGCGAGGCTCGGACAGAGGAACAGCCCGAGCGCGATGCAGGCCACGATCCACGCAGTAACGGCGAATCCCACCAAAAACAGCGAAGTGACAAAAAATTCGGTGAGCATGAGGAAGACCGTCGGCACGACACCTATCAGAACCGTGAGATACAGCCGCAGCGTCGCGTGGGAGGTCAGCCAGTAGTATAGCCCATGCACGAGCGGGAAGCGGTTGACGAGGCGCTCCTGCCGACCATGCTGATGGCCCACGGGCGGATACCGCAGCAGCCGCCAGAGGGCCGCGCCGCGCTGACCGATTCCCTTCATGCGGGAACGGGCTCCGCCCGCAGCACCTCGGCGACCACCGTTTCGCCGGAAAGTCCGCCGTGGCGGGCCTTGATGTCCACAAGCAGCCGGTGCGCGAGCACGGGGACGGCCAGCCGCTGCACATCGTCGGGCCGAACCGCATCGCGGTCCGCCAGGAAGGCGGCGGCCTGCGCGCAGCGTCGCAAGTCCAGCGCCCCGCGCGGGCTCGCCCCGAGCCTCAGCCGTGGCTCGCGCCGCGTTCGCTCCACGAGACGCACGATGTAATCCAGAACCGACGCCTCTACCTCGACGCGCCGCACCGCCTCCTGCATCCGCGCCAGCGCCTCGGTCTCCAGCACCGGCGTCAGCACATCCAGCGGATGCGCGGTCTCCTGGTCACGCAGCAGTTGCAGTTCGTCCTCGCGGGCGGGATAGCCCAGCGCCAGTTTCATACAGAAGCGGTCGAGTTGCGCCTCGGGCAGCGGGTAGGTGCCGTTGTGCTCGATCGGGTTTTGCGTCGCGACCACCCAGAACGGGCGGGGAAGCGGACGCGATTCGCCCTCGGTGGTCACCTGCCGCTCGCTCATCGCCTCCAGCAGCGCCGACTGGGTGCGCGGCGACGCGCGGTTGATCTCGTCCGCCAGCACGATGTTCGCCTGCACCGGCCCCGGCCGAAAGGTGAAGCTGCCCGTGGCGGCTGAGTACACCATGCCGCCGGTGATGTCGGTGGGCAGGAGGTCGGGCGTGAACTGGATGCGGGAGAACCGGGCCTTGAGCGAGACGGCCAGGGCTTTCGCCAGCGTCGTCTTGCCCGTGCCGGGAACGTCCTCGATCAGCACATGGCCGTCGGATAGCAGCGCCGTTAGCAGCAGGTCAATCACCCCGGACTTGCCCCGGATCACCCGTCCCAGGTTCGCCTTCAGTTGCGATAGCACCGCAATCGGTTCACGCTCGTCCCGTCCCGTTGGATCTGCCATTTTCAGTCTCCTCGCATGACCGGTTAAAGTTCTCAGAGCGCGTCACTAGGGTTCTCGACCAGCGCTTGGGTAGTTGGATGCCTCCGGAAATAGAAAACAACCGCTGCCGCGCCGCCGATAGCTAATGGCAGACACCCAACGTAAGGGAAAACAGCGTTCTATGCCGCACGCACCGTCGAAATAAGGAATGCCCAAAATGCGTAATATGCCAGCCCCAGCAAAAGCAACACAAAGGGGTGTCGCCTTCCCGACCATGGCGAGAGGATAGTCGTGAGAAGGGGGGGTGTCAAGAAGGATGTGGGAAGGATGTGGGGAGGCAGTTCTATGTCTCGCAAAACTTTATGGTTGATAATTGAGCGCAACGGTGGCAATATTCACGCATGAAGATGCCAAGAAAACGACTTGTTAGCAGCGTTCAGGAGGCGTTGCGGCGCAGCCGCTGCGTCGGGCTGGTCGGCCCGCGCCAATGCGGCAAGAGCACGTTGGCGCGGGAGGTCGCCGGGGCGGATGCGGCCGCTTATTTTGATCTCGAAGATCCGGTGTCTGAGGCCCGCCTGCGCGATGCGAAGCTCGCATTGGAACCGCTCAGCGGCCTCGTCGTGATTGACGAGGTGCAGCGGCGGCCCGACCTGCTGCCGCTGCTGCGGGTCTTGGCGGACCGTGATCCGCTTCCCGCGCGGTTTCTGCTGCTGGGCAGCGCCGCGCCCGAACTGCTTCGCCATGCGTCGGAGAGCCTGGCCGGGCGCATTGAGTTTATTGAAATGCGCGGCTTCACTCTTGATGAGACGGGGGACGCGCAGGCGCGCCAGCTCTGGAGCCGGGGCGGATTCCCGTTGGCTTATCTGGCTGCGAACGACCGCGACAGCCTGAAATGGCGCAACGCCTTTCTCCAGGCGTTTGTCGAGCGAGACCTGCGACAGTTGGGAGTGGATTTGCCGCCTGCGACGGTGCGGCGTCTGCTGACGATGCTGGCCCACTATCACGGGCAGACGTGGAATGCGTCCGAAGTGGGACGCTCGATGCAGCTTTCCCACACGACCGTCAAACGGCATCTTGACCTGCTGACCGGCGCATTGCTGGTGCGCCAATTGCCTCCGTGGTTTGAGAATGTCGGAAAACGGCTGGTCAAGGCGCCAAAAATCTACCTGCGCGACACCGGCCTGCTGCACGCGCTGCTGGGGCTGCAGACCCTGGCGGATGTCGAGTCACACCCCGTTCTCGGCGCATCGTGGGAGGGGTTTTCGCTGGAAACGCTCATCGCCTGGCGGGATGAACCGGCTGCGTACTTCTGGGGCACGCACGGCGGGGCGGAACTGGACCTCTGCTGGATGTCCGGGCCGCGTCGGCTGGGCGTCGAATGCAAATACACCAGCAGCCCGTCTGTGACAAAGTCCATGCGCGTCTCGCTCGAAGACCTGGCGCTCGACCACCTCTATGTGGTCCATCCGGGACGGGGACTTTTTCCACTCGCCGACCGGATCACCGCCGCCGGGTTGTCGGACATGCGGGCCATCCTGGCAGATGAGCACTGATCGCGCGCTCACGGGCGCGGCGTCAGGAACCCGCCATGGCGGCGGGGAGAAGCCGTGTCGTCGTCGTCATTCGAACGCGATGTGTCCGTGCTGCCGGGAACGGGGGATTTCTCTTCCGGGAGCGCTTTTCCGGCGACCGGCTCTCCCCGGGGCGTGCGAACGGTCTCCGTTTGGGTCTCTGGCGTCCTGACGGGATTCGTCTTGATTTCCTGCGGTTTCACCGGCCCCGTCTGAGTCTCTTGCGGTGTAACGGACTCCATCCGGGATTTCATCCTGCTCGTATTAAACGCATTCCTTAGCGAATCGAGATGAGCCGGTGGCTCGACGGGTGTGATCCTGGGCGGCATGCGGGGCGTGGTGTCCGGTGGCTCGATGGGTGTGATCTTGGGCGGCGGCATGCGGGGCGTGGGGACCGGTGGCTCGACGGGTGTGATCTTGGGCGGCGGCATACGGGGCGTGGTGACCGGTGGCTCGAC
>Ga0194113_10000267_pt1 | contig 65111 bp, 43 predicted proteins | sample TA2MahC200mmetaG_FD_146193 | JGI IMG/M metagenome (GOLD analysis project Ga0194113, IMG submission 146193) | Freshwater microbial communities from Lake Tanganyika, Tanzania - TA2015017 Mahale Deep Cast 200m | ecosystem: Environmental > Aquatic > Freshwater > Lake | place: Tanzania: Lake...
GGACCACAATGTGGTCCAGACGCCCGTAGGTCTTGTAAGGCGGCGAGGGCAACCAGCCGCCAAAATCGAACACCTGACTCATCGACTGACTCCGAACCCGGGGCAGTCGCCTGCCAGCCTCGATCCGGGTCGTCTGATCGGCCGGGCATTTCCACACCTGGCGACTGTTTCCCATGTATTTCATCAGCGGGCTCCGGTCGACCGTGTTCGTCGGATTGTCGCTGGCGCTGCCCGTGACTAGTAGGACGCGCTTGCTCGCTTCGGGCCCGCCGTCCAGAGACTTGACCAGCAAGCCGTCGAAATCGTCGGCGTAGAGCCTCCAGGCCAGCATCATTTGCTTGCCGTTGTTCATGCACATGATGCCCTGCGCCTTGGTCTTCGACTTGGCCAACGCCGGGAGCAACATGCCCGCTAAAATCGCGATAATCGCGATCACCACCAGCAACTCGATCAGGGTGAAACCCAGGCGACCTGGCGGTCCGCTGCGAGGAAGAGGAGGGAGTGTCTTCATGTCAGACTTGATTGGTTATCGGTTCGGATCGGCTGATGGCTGATCAATAGGCGCCCACGCCACGCCTGTCAAGCTAAGGCGGCGGCCCCGGTCCACCATCAACCGCCTTGATTCGAGCCAGACGGAGGGCCCCTCACTCGCCCACCGAGCCCCTCCCACTCCCACGCTCGGCGGTTCGACTCAAGGCTCGATCGGCTAAGAAAGCCTCTGCTAGAGTGTCTAAGCATCAGAGGCGGCAAACGCCGCGAACGCAGCCGGAACGAACGTGCCATGAAAACGAATTGGTTGGTCTGCTCCGCCGTCGTGCTGACGGCCTCGCTCTCAGCCCAGGAAATTGGCTACCTCGAGACCTTCAGCCTCGCTACCGACCGCGAAACGGCGCTGCGCGAGTTGGTGCCTGGGACCGATGATTACTTCTATTACCACGCCCTGCAAGCCCAGAGCACCGCCCAACGCGAGCGGTTCCAGGAGGTCATCGACCGCTGGATCCGCGAGCGCAACGGCCAAGTGACCGACGCCGCGCGCGAGTTGCTCAACCGCCAGGCCCTGCTCGATTACGAGCGTGACCCGCAGAAGACGCTCGAGTACTTGCGCGAACAGTTGGACCTCCGTTTCGACCACGCGCGCAAGACCGGCGAACGCCGCAGCGATGCGCCCAGCCAATTCGACAACGCCCTGATCCGGCCCGAGACACTCCTCGAACGCGCCCTGGCCGAGGAACGGGGGCATCTCGAGCGGCTCGAGAACGGCGGCCTCGAATTGGTGGCCCGCTCGTCGCTCACCGGTGACCAGCGCCGCAACCTCCTGGCCCGGCTCCAGCGCCCCGACTACCCTGGCCTGGTGGACCTGATCGTCGCCGACCTCAAGCATCGCGACAGCCGCGGCTTCGGCAGCCTCGAGATCCACAAACGCCTGACCTTGGCCCAACTGGAGGATCTGATCGCGAAAGAGCCCGGTCTCAGGAATCAGACCGCCTTGGTCAATGCTTACCTCCCGAAGCTGGCGCCGCCCAACGAGGTCGAGTTGGCCACTGACCCCGAGGCGCGCCAGGCGTACCTCGAGCGGGTCTGGGCGTTTGCCAAGACCCTCGATCCGGTTCACAACTCCCTTAAGGCGCACGTCCTCTACCATCGCTTGCGCCACGACCAACAGGCCGGCGTCTACGATCGGGACCGGTTCCTCGAATACGTGAAGCTGCCGCGGGACGTTTACTACCTGCGCGATGAAATTCGTCAACAACTCCCCCGCGGCGATCACCTGGCGCGGCTCGATCGCGGTTTCGGCCTGCTCTCGCTGCCCACGATCGCCAACGAAGAACCGCTCGTGCGCGATTTCCTTGCCCATTTCTTCCACAAAGCGGCCAACTACGACGAGTACCGGCCCTGGATCCGGGACGACTTCCTCAAACGCGTGTTCGCCGAGTCCAAGATCGTTCAGGGCGTCGGCGACCCTCAACAATGGGCGCCGCTGCTCGCGCCCGAGGAGTATCAGCGGCTCAAGGAGCGGGTTGACCTCGAATTCGCTCCGGACAACCCCGATCGGTTCGGTATCGACGCCCCGGTCCAGCTCGCCGCCTTTGTCAAGCACGTGGCGGTCCTGATCGTGAAGGTCTACGAAATTAACACCCTCAATTACTACCGCCAGAACGCCCAACCGCTGAACCTGGCCCTCAACCTGGACGGCTTGGTGGCTTCCTTCGAGCGCCGCTTCGAGTACTCGGAACCCCCCGAGCGCCGCGTCCGGCGCACGTTCGACTTCCCAGAACTCGACCGCCGCGGCGCTTATGTCATCGAGCTCATCGGCAACGGCAAGAGCAGCCGTGCCCTGGTCCAAAAAGGCTGGCTCGGCGTCCTCCAAGAGGTCACCCCGGCCGGGCACGCCTTCACCGTGCTGGACGAAGCCGGCCGGCGCTTGGCCGATGCCCGCGCCTGGCTCGCCGGTCGCGAGTTCACGCCCGGCCCGGAGGGCCGCATCCTGGTGGCGTTCACCACGGCGCCGAAATCCGAAACCCTGGTTGTCTACCAAGGCGGCTTTGCCTGGCTGGTGCGGTTCGAGCACCTGGCTGAGACCTACGAGTTGAACGCGGGCATCTACGTCGACCGCGAATCCTTGATCCGCCGTGAGAAGGCGCAAGTGATTGTCCGGCCGGTTCTGCGCATCAACGGCCGGCCCACCAGCCTCGAGCTGCTCGAAGAGCCGCGCCTGGTGCTGCAATCGGTGGACTTAACGGGTATCGCCACGGCGAAGGAACTCTCCGGCCTCAACCTGCGCGAAGACGCCGAGAGTGTGAGCGAATTCCTCGTCCCCGAGAACGCCGTCAGCCTCACCGTGACGCTCAAGGCCCGCATCCAAAACCTCAGCCAGAACCGCAAACAGAACCTCGCCGGCTCCGCCACCTTCACCCTCAACGGCATCGAGCGCAGCCAGGCCGTCCAAGATCTCCACGTCAGCCGCACCCAGGCCGGCTATGTCGTCGAGCTCCGCGGTAAGAACGGCGAACCGCGGCCGGGCGAACCGCTCGCCTGCGCCTTCAAGCACCGCTGGTTCCGCGAGGAGGTGCACGCCGCCCTGCAAACCGACCCCCAGGGGCGCGCCTGGCTGGGTCCACTGGCCGGAATCGAGCGCTTCCGCATCAAGGAACCGGCCGGCCGCGAGCACACCTGGGTCACCGCCCGCGGCGCCTGCGCTTACCCAGCCGCGCTCCACGGTCGGGCGGGTGAAACGCTGCGCGTGCCCCTCGTGTTCCAAAGCTCCGACCCGCTCAAGGAAATGTCCCTGCTCGAAGTGCGCGGCGGCCAGTTCGTCAGGGACTGGCACGACGCTCTCGCCCTCGACTCAGGTTTCATCGAATTGCGCGACTTGCCCGCGGGCGACTATTCGCTCTTCCTCGAATTCGATAACCGCGAGATCGCGGTTCGCCTCACCCAAGGCGAAGACCGCGACGGATTCACCGGCTCGCCCCGGCGCGCCCTGGAACGACCCCGCCTCGCCCCGTTGCAGGTGAGCGGCGTCGCGGTCGGCGCGGATGCGGTCGAGATCCAACTCGCCCACGCGACGGCTTTCACCCGCGTCCACATCTTGGCCAGCCGTTATCTGCCCGCCTACGACCTGTTCGCCAAGCTAGGCTTCACGGGCGCCCCCGAGCTACTCGAGCAGAAGTGGCGGCCGGCGCAGACCTTCTACGAGTCCGGCCGGGACATCGGCGATGAATACCGGTACATCCTCGACCGCCAACGCGCCCAGAAATTCCCCGGAAACATGCTCGAACGCCCCGGCCTGCTCCTCAACCCGTGGGCCCGGCACGACACCGACACCCAGGCGGAATTCGTCGCCGACGGCACCGCCTACGCCAGTCGTGCGGCGAGCCTGCCCATGGCGGCGGCACCTGCGGCGCCCCCGGACGCCCAGGTCGCGGAACCGCCCGAGGGCTACACCTCGCTCGACTTCCTCCAACAACCCGCCGTCCTGTTGCTCAATCTCGTTCCCGAGAAGAACGGACACCTCCGCATCCTGCGGTTGGAACTCAAGGGTAAACCCCACCTGCGCATCCTGGCCGTAGACCCGTTGAGCTCGACCCTGACCCACGCCTTCCTCGAAGACTCCCCCCTCGAGACCCGCGAACTGCGCTTGGTCGCCAACCTCGACCCGGCCCAGACCTATGCCGAGCAGAAACGCGTCACGCCGCTGCCGGCACAGGGTCGGATCGAGATCGCCGACGTGACCACCAGCCGCTTCGAGACCTACGACACCGTCGCCAAGGCCTATCGTCTGCTCGCCACCCTCAGCGGTAACCCGACCTTCGCTGAGTTCGATTTCGTGGCGCGCTGGCCGGACTTGAGCCCGGCCGACAAGCAACGCCAATACTCGAAGTACGCCTGTCACGAGCTGAGCTTCTTTCTCTTCCACAAAGACTCCGAATTCTTCCGCGCCGTGGTCGCGCCTTACCTGGCGAACAAGAAGGACAAAACCTTCCTGGACCGCTGGCTCTTGAACCAAGACCTCGAGGCTGACCTCGAACCGTGGCGGTTCGGCCGGCTCAACGCCTTCGAGCAGATCCTCCTCAGCCAACGACTCCGCGCCCAGCGGGACTCCCTCACCCGCGACGTCCGCGAGCGCGCCGAACTGATCCCGCCCAACCTCGAGGACTCCAACCGCCGCTTCGACACGGCCGTGCAGACCAGCGCGTTGGAGACCGACGAAGGCCTGCGCGGCGCCATCCGTGAACTGCGCCAAGAGCACGAAAAAGACAAGGCCGTCGGGTACGGCCTCAGGCCGGCTTCGGCCGCCGCCGCACCCGTGCCACCACCCGTCGAACTCGCGGGCGAAGCGCGCCGAGGCATCGCCCTCGCCCTAGCCGACCGCCTCGAAAGGCTCGGCGCCCAGCCGAAAAGCGCCCCAGAACCCGCAGCGAAACCGGTGCCAGCACCCGAGGAGGCGCACCCCCAGCGCTTGCGCCAGCGCGACGCGGCCGACCTCGATGCCCGCCTGGGTGAGCAGGTCGTGGAACGGTTCTTTGCCGGCGCAGCCCTCGGGCGTGAGCAGGCGCGCCGTTTCTTCCAGAAGCTCGACTCAACCAAGGAATGGGCCGAAAACAACTACTACCACCTCCCCATCGAACAGCAGCTCGCCGACTTGGTCACCGTGAACGAATTCTGGGCCGACTACGCCCGGCACGACGGCACCACGCCCTTCCTCTCGCCCGCCTTCCCCCAAGCCACCCGCAACTTCACCGAGATGATGCTCGCCCTGGCCGTCCTCGACCTGCCCTTCGCCGCCGGCCCGCACCAGGAACAGCTCGACGGTCGGCGCTACGCCCTCGAGGTCCGCTCGCCAGCGGTGGTCTTTCATCGCGAGATCCGCCAGGCCGCCAAGTCGATGGAACCCGGCGGCATGCTCGTCGCACAGCACTTTTTCCGCGCCGACGACCGTTACCTTCACCAGAACAACGAACGCTTCGACAAGTACGTGACAGACGAATTCCTGCCGCACGTCGTCTATGGCGCGCAGGTGGTCCTCACCAACCCGACCGGTAACCGCCAAAAGCTGGAGGTGCTCCTCGAGATCCCGCGCGGCGCGATCCCGGTGAACAACGGTTTCTACACGCGCGGCGTCTATGTGGCCCTCGAACCCTACAGCACCCAGACCCTCGAGTATTCCTTCTATTTTCCAGTCACAGGCAGCTATCCCCATTACCCGGTCAGCGTGGCGCGACATGACGAGGTCGTGGCCGCCGCGGCGCCCTTCGTCTTCAATGTGGTCGAACGCCTGACGCAAATCGACAAGACCTCCTGGCCGTGGCTCTCCCAGAACGGCAGTCCGGAGGAACTCCTCGCCTTCCTCGACCGAGCCAACCTTTACCGGTTGGACCTCGGCGAAATCGCCTGGCGCATGCAGGAGCGCGATTCCTTCAAGCAGATCGTCGCCCGGCTCGAAGCCCGCCATCTCTACCACGACACCCTCTGGTCCTACGGCATCCGGCACGATGACCCCGCCACGATCCGCGCCTTCCTGCGGCACTGCTCCTTTGCCGACCGCTGCGGCCTTTACCTGGTGTCGCCCTTGCTCGATCTGAAGCCGGTCGAGCGCCTCACTTACCAGCACCTCGAGTACGCTCCGTTAGTCAACCCGCGCACCCATCAACTCGGCCCCAAACGCACCATCTTAAACAACGCGTTGCGCGAGCAGTACCAGCGCCTCCTCAAGGTGCTCAGCTACAAGGCCGCCTTGACCGACCCCGACGAACTGGCCGTCGCTTACTACCTCACTCTCCAAGATCGCGTCGCCGAAGCGCTCGACTGGTACGCGCGCGTCGATCGCACCGCCGTTCCCGAACAACTCCAGTGCGATTACCTCGCCGCTTACCTTGCCCTGTACCGCGGCGATGTCGCAACAGCGCGCCAACTCGCCCAAGCCCATGCCACCGAGGGTGTCGACCGCTGGCGCAACCGCTTCGCCCAAGTGCTCAATTACCTCGATGAAATCCGGGGCGGCGCAGCCGCGGCGGCCAACCAGGATGACCGCGACCAAGCCCAGGGCACCCTGGCGGCCACCGAACCAGCCCTCGAATTGGCGGTCGAGGCGGGTTCGATCCGGCTCGACTACCGCAACCTCCAGGGCTGCACGCTGAACTTCTACCCCATGGACATCGAGCTCCTCTTCTCGCGCAGTCCCTTCCTGCAAGACGGCGCTGAGCAGTGCTCGTTCATCCGGCCTGTGGCGAGCCAGTCGGTCGAGTTCACGGCTGGCCAGGACACCTGCTCGGTCGAACTCCCCAAGGAATTCCGGACCAAGAACGTGATGGTCGAAGCGGTGGCCGCGGGTCTGCGCCACACCCAGGCTTACTACGCCAACACCCTCAAAGTTCAAATGATCGAGGCCTATGGCCAGTTGGCGGTTACCCACGCCGAGTCGCGCCAGCCAGTCCCGGCTGTCTACGTCAAGATCTACGCCAAGTTCCCGCGCGGTGAGGTCAAATTCTTCAAGGACGGTTACACCGACCTCCGTGGCCGGTTCGACTACGCCTCCCTTAACACCGACGTACTCGACCGCGCCGAGCGCTTGGCGCTGCTCATCTTGAGCGACCAATTCGGCGCCGTCGTCCGCGAGGCTGCCCCACCGAAACGGTGAGGCAGCGCCGCCTGGGTCCTCCACCTCCATCCACCTCCATCCACCTCCAGTGAGGCAGCGTCTCGGCACGCAGCTCGGGCTCCGGCGCCAGGGGCACGCGGGCAGGATGCCCGCGCACCAAGTCTGGGCTGGCTGTGACAGCCCCTAAGAACTCGATACCTGCCCGTGAACCGGCAGGTAGGGCCGGACCGCCGGGCCGGCCGCTCGGGCCCGGTGACCTGGTGACCTGCCTGGTTCGGCGCGCCCAGCGGTCGCGCCATTCACCGGTTCATGGCCCCGTATCAATGCGTGCCAACCCCTTGGCGTCAACCCTTCACCGGAAGAAGTGACGCAACGATCTGCTACCCAATGACATACTATTCCTCAGTTAAGAAGTCGTTGACAGAACTCGCTCCGGCCACCCGGCGGACCCGCCCAGGAGGACCGTTCTCTTGCCCCCCTTGCCCGTGCCGCGTCACGCCCGGACTTCTTCCATTCCCTGGGCACGGGAGTCCCTGGCGTCTGTTCCAGTCTTCCGAGGCCGGTTAGCTGCGGAATTGTCTGGTGGATCATGCCCCGCTGTCGGAACAATTCGCTCCATCCGTTTCGCCGATGACGGTCGACGAAGTCCGGCAGGTGGTTCAGGTGGACAGAACCTGATGCAAGGAAATCGCGTTAAATCTTATGTGTGCGGGCTGCTGGCGGCCTGGACAGGCCTCTGCGTGGCGACGATGCTCGTGCGCCGAGCCCTGCATTTGGATACCCAGGCCCGATTGCTGCTGATGGCGGCTTCCACCGGCTTCGTGCTGATCGCCGCCGTTGGAGGAGCCCATCGCCGCAACTCCGGACGGTTCATGCTAATGGGCCTGATCTTCTGCTGGTTGGGCGATTACTTGGGGCCGAGTTTCTTCCTTGCCAGTTTGGTCGCCTTCCTTCTGGCCCACGTGTGTTTTCTGGCGGCTTTCTGGTCGCGCGGGATCGAATGGGGGAGGTTCCTGGCCTCACTGGGGGGCCTGCTGTTGGTGGGATGCGGCGTGGGCGTTTGGCTCTTACCCCACGTTACCGCTGAGCTTCGGCCGCCCGTAGTGATTTACATGATGGTCATCACCTTGATGGTGGCCTTCGCCGTAAGTGTGCGTGCAGGGAACGGTCGGATCGTCATCCTCCTTGGTGCTGTGTTGTTCTACGTATCGGACCTTTTCGTGGCTCGATGGAAATTCGTGTCCCCCGACTCGATCAACGCCTTCTTCTGTTACCCTCTGTACTATGCCGCCTGTGTACTCCTGGCTTTCAGCGTGCTTCTAGGCCAGGCCGGGACAAACCGAACCTCCGAGTTGGCTGGGTCCTTGCACCAGCATAGAGAGCGTGAGACATGATGGAATCGATGTGTATCGCTGTGTATCGCTCATGCAGAATGCATGGGCCACTGAGAAAACGTCTCGGGCAGCGCCGCCTGGCTCTTCCACCTCCATCCATCCACCTCCAGTGAGGCAGCGTCTCGGCACGGAGCTCGGGCTCCGGCGCCAGGGGCACGCGGGCAGGATGCCCCCGCACCAAATCTGGGGTGGCTGCGACAGCCCCTAAGAACTCGATACCTGCCCGTGAACCGGCAGGTAGGGCCGGACCGCCGGGCCGGCCGCTCGGGCTCGGTGACCTGCCTCGTTCGGCGCGCCCAGCGGTCGCGCCCCACCGTTCATCAACCCCATGCGCGCCAACCACCTTGGCGTCAACACTTCCCCGGAAGCAGTGCCGCAACGATCCGCTCCCCGTGATATAAAATTCTTCAGGTGAAAAGTCGTTGACGCGGCGGTGTGGGCACTAATTCTCCTTGTCTCCAACTCCCGAAAGAGGGATAAGCAAGGTCAATCAGGCGAGACCGGCGAGAGGATGTCTTGCCTGGAGCGCGAGCGAAAGCCCATCGGAATCGCCCCGGGCAAACGTGGCGGGCATCGTGACAGGCCACGAGGGGGGCAGTTTGCTCTTCATCTCCATCCCGACACACATTTCCACTGAAGGGGCGAGCTGTGCGAGTCCCAAACTGATTCCTCCGTAACCCGGAACAACCATGAACGCATCAACCCAAGACTCAACCATTCTCACCTGCCCCCGGGGCTTTGAAGACACCCCCCGCCCTCCAACACCTGCGCGTCCTATCCCGATCCCGGGTCGGGCGCGGTGTTTCTGCCGCGCCGCCATGTGTTGGGGATTGCCAGGCCTGCTGCTGGCCATGAGCTCGGCCGCCTACGCCCAGAGCGCTTACACGCCCTACAGCTTCAGCACGTTGGCGGGCTTAGCGGGGGGCAGTGGCAGAGCGGACGGGACGGCCGGCGCGGCGCGGTTCGACAAGCCCTCAGGCGTGGCGGTGGACGGCGCGGGCAGCGTCTATGTAGCGGACTCATCCAACGACACGATCCGGAAGGGCGCGTGGGCACCCCCCCCACGGGTATCATCATCCCGGAGAGTGCCCGGTTTGACGCCGGCCAGTTCGGGTTCAGCATCACTGGCCCGGTCGGCCAGGATGTCATCGTGGAGAGCACAATGACTCTGCCGGACGGTTGGACCCCCATCTGGACCAACACGCTGGGCAGCGGCCCACTCTTTTTCAGCGATCCACAGTCCGCCACTGAGGAAAAGTGCTATTACCGGGTGCGGCTGCCATGAGGGCCACCTGCCGCTGTTCTGGGCATCTGCGGGCGCAGCCTGCCTCCGCAAGGAGGTTAGGCGATGTCCGGCGGGGCCAAGGAGGCCGGCGGCGTCTATCGTCCCCGGCACCCGTTCCTGTCTGAGCACGCTCCGCACACGTCGAAAGAGCAAATGCCTATCAGTCACATCTCCCGGCGAGAATGGTTGAAGGCCGCTGCCGCGGCCGGTCTGACAGCGGCAACTGGAACCGTAGTCTCAGTCAGGGCGAATGGCGCTGAACGTGGCGAACTGGGCGTGCTTGACGTCGGCTCGCGGCTCGAGCTGTTTGTCGACGACTTCCTGATCGATCGTCTCGTCGGAAAGGCCGAACGGCGGCTGTGCCCTCCTGAACCGCAAGAGATCGCCTTGGTTCACGATGCGCCGTGGGAAGGCAGCGGCAGTGGGTATCACAGCGTGTTTCAAGACGGTCCGCTCTATCGACTGTACTACAAAGCATGGCACCTGGATGTGTCGACGGGCAAACTGAAATCGGATGCGCACCCGCTCTACTGCTGCTACGCGGAGAGCGAGGACGGGATCCGCTGGCGCAAACCGGAACTCGGACTCCACAACTTCCGAGGCTCCAAAGCGAACAACATCGTGCTGACCAGCGACAGTATCGGCGACGTGAATCAGGACGCCGGACATATTGCGGTGTTCAAGGATGAGAACCCGAACTGCCCGGCCGAGGCGAAGTACAAGGCCATTGTCCGGTCTCGCGCACCGCACGGTCTGCTAGCCTTCGGATCGCCCGACGGACTGCACTGGTCGCCCCTGTCCGATCGGCCGGTGATCACCGACGGCGCGTTCGACTCCCAGAACCTCGCTTTCTGGGATCCCGTCCGAGGCCAATACCGGGCTTATTGGCGCATCTTCACCGGGGGTGGCACGAGCGGAAAGGAATGGAAGCCTCGAGGCCACCGCGCCATCCGCACGGCGACCTCGAAGGACTTTCTTAACTGGTCCCAACAGGCAGACCTGGAGTACGCCGACTCGCCCGTCGAGCATCTCTACACCAATCAGGTGAAGCCGTACCATCGCGCCCCGCACATCTTCATCGGTTTCCCGACACGTTACGTCGAGCGCGGCTGGTCCGATTCGATGCGCGCGTTGCCGGAGTTGGAGCATCGGGAACTGCGTGCTCAGGCGGAGCTGCGTTACGGCACAGCGCTCACAGAAGCACTCCTCATGACAAGCCGCGACGGCGTATTCTTTCGGCGATGGAATGAAGCCTTCCTCCGCCCCGGCCGGGAGCGGCCTGGAACTTGGAACTACGGCCAGCAGTACGTCGCCTGGCACCTCGTGGAGACGAAATCGCCTTGGGAAGGCGCGCCCAACGAACTGTCACTCTACGCCGGCGAGAGTTACTGGACGGCTCCCGGCAGCGCGCTGCGACGCTACACGCTGCGGCTCGACGGCTTCGTCTCCGTTTCCGCACCCATGAGCGGCGGCGAACTGGTGACCAAGCCTCTGCGATTCGACGGGGACCGACTGCGCCTCAACTTCTCCACCTCAGCCGCTGGCTCGCTGCGCGTCGAACTTCAGGATGCGCAAGGGAGCGCCATCGAGGGCTACGCGCTGTCGGAGGGCCCGCCCCTGTTCGGTGACGCGATCGATCGGGTGGTTTCGTGGAGGAGCACGAGTGACGTGTCAAAGCTCGCCGGGATGCCGGTTCGTCTGAGGTTCGTCCTGCAAGACGCCGATTTGTACGCGTTTCGTTTCGCGCACGCGAGTGCAACGGGTTAGGTCTTCTGATTTCTGTATTGCCGCGGCGAATCAACGTGGGCGACCATGGTCGAGGCCATGGCCGCGGGCCTCCGCTCCTGGCCTTTCGCTGCTCTGGGCGCTAACCTCTCGATACCCCGGAATGGTGGCTTGGTGCCCAGGCGACGGCGACACGCTGGACGTGTTGGGACAGAACCACGCCAACGTCGCAGGCGCCCGTGGGGTCTGTCGGCCGGCACTCGCGGTCGACCTTGCGGCGGCCCTCATGGATGGGCAGGTGCGACTCTCGTGGCTGTCGCACCCCGGTTGGCGCTACCAGCTTCAATCGGCCACCGCCCTGAGCGCGCCAACCCGGGAAGACGAAGGCGCGGCCCTCCTCGGGACAGGGAGGTTGCTGGTCCGCGAGGTCTCTCCGACCACTCCGCCCTCCGCCAGCGAAGTCCTTCCGGTTGCAGATCAGCCACAAGCCTCTGGACCAGCCGGCTTGCGGTTCCGGCCGATGCGAACCTAATCCGGTCGGCGCGGTGGTGGCACTTCCCAAAGCCGATATTGTGACTATTCTTCTCCAGGCAAGATATTGTTGACAGACAGATCGAATCGACGTCCCCGACTTGAGATCCAGGTCTCCGCGCCCACTCCCGCTCAGCTCCCTCCTCTCCTCCACCCTTCCCCAGAAACAGTGCCGTAACCACTTGCTACGCAATATAATACTATTCTTCAGTTAAGAAGTCATTGACGCCCCATGCCCGTTCTTCGCCGCTCGCCCCCCCAAACAGCGGCACGCACCACCACCAGCGTGCCGCTGCGGCCTCTGGAGAGTCGGCAGAACGCCTTCCCTTCCTCCCGAGCCGCGGCGACCAGGAACCAAGTCGTAAACGTGGGGGTGATAGAGGCGGGCGGTTTCCCATCGAGGCAGGATGGCGCGCATGCGCACGAGGCGCCGAGTCACTTCCACTGATCGGCCGTAGGGTGGTTGTTCCGTATCGTCTTTCTCGCCCAGAAGCCGGCGCCGTCAGCCTCATGCGCGAACCGTTGGATTTCGGGGAGGAAGACTGCCGCGTTGGTCCCAAGATGTGCCAGAAAGAAGACCATCCGGTTCCCGTTTGTGGAGCGAAGGACCGAGCGAATATCGGCCTGGAGAGCTGCATCCTGGCGGTCTCGGTTCCATAGAGCGATCAACGCAGCATATTGTGCATTTTTATTCGTGCCGGTTCGCAGCTCTTTGAGGGCTGGGACGGCCTCGTCAGGAGTGAAGCCGATCAGCGCCAAAGACCGTGCAGCGCCTCCGTGCAATTCTGCCTCGTCCGGATCAGCCAACACACGACTCAGCATCGAGGTAGCGGGCCGGGCCGATGCCCCAATAGCGCCGAGGGAGTTAAACGCGAGTACACGGTTTTCGGAGTTCGCGTTAGTGGCGAAGCGCATCAGGACCTCCACTGCGTTGCTCGCCGGCGGGCCGATCAGAAACGGGACCGCGTCGCCCTCCAACGCCTCAAAAGCCCGATCGGGCTCCGAACTGGAGTCCCACTGCTGCGGAGTGAGCGCCAGCGAATCCTCGAACCAGGCGCTCACCGGCCGACCGCCGTAAGTGGGTTCCTGACAGCCCCGGAATAAGAGCAACAACAGCACCCCTGCGGCAAGGAACGGAGCCATCCACAGCGTGTACTGGGAGTGGTGCGGCGGGCTGCCGCCTCTTTCGTGCGTGTGCGACTCCATCATTCCTTTCACTGATTGACAGCGGCTTGTCGAGAAGGCGGCCCGGCCGCCGACTCTGGGAATGCGGGAGTCACAGTGGGGCGGCCACCGGTGGACTCATCGGCGATCATCTCGATTCCGCACAAGACCGGTCCGTGTTGACTGCCGGGCGCCGGGGTCAACGTGACCGAGAGGGCTTCGGGCACGAGGATGTTTCGGAATTCTCGAACCACACCGCGGAGGTTCCCGCCCGCGACGGCCACGACGTCAAACCGGCTGAGCACCTCACGGCCTTGGAGGGCGACGTCAAAGACCCTCTGACCGGGTGCCAAGCCGTCCGGTTCGACAAAGTGCAGCCGCACGGTATAGGACACCGGCTTCAGGCTTTGCCCCGTCATGGGTGTCGGCTCAAGCTCAGTGTTGTCGGTCGCGGGCGTGGCCTGGGCGACTGCGGGTGGCGCGGTCTGGGCGGTGGCGTCAGGGTTGTTTTCCTCCTCCTGCCGGGTTGGGCCGGCTGCGGGCAGGGTGGTCGAGGACAACTCGGGGGTGATCACGACACTGCGGAGGTTGCGCAAGCCAGAAGCGGCGACCCAGGGCAGGCCCGCGCCGGACACTTGCGAGGCATGGCGGCGGAAGAAGTTTGTGCCCGAGCCGGCCAACTCGATCGGCACACTGGGCGAGCTGCCGCCGACGCTGGGGAAATCCAGCCACAGCGTGCCCGACGGATCGCGGCGGTCGCCGGGCGCGCCAAGGTTGATGCCCAGCCGGTCGAGGCGACGTTGGGAGGTGGTGTTCGTGCTCAACCAACCGAACGTCCATTGCTCGACCTCCGGCATGGGCACCAAGGCGAGCGAGGTTTGGTTCTGGTAAGCGCAACTGCAGGTGCGGGTGTAATCGGGCGCGTTGAGGACACCGTTGGCCGGGATGAGGCTGCTCGAGCAGCCAGATCTGAATCCGCCAAAGTTGCCGGTGCCGGCGTGCGTGGCCAGGTCGTAGTAGCCTGCTGCTCCGGAGCGAAACGTCAGCAGATGCTCACTCGCCACGGGCGTGTTGCAGCCGTAGGTGCGGTAGACCGTCCACGGTTCAAGCTCGCCGGTGAGGGGATGCGGCACCCGATGGGGCGCGCCATCCGCCAGGCGCAATGCTCCGCTCGATGTGCGGTAAGAAACGGGCGTTGTAATAATCAGGTCGTGGTGAAGGATGCACGGGCCGGTGTACTCGAGATTGTTGGTCCAGACCAGCGCGCCATCTCGGCCGCGGTGTGTGGCCATGCCTTGGCCCACCTCGTCGCTGAGCCGATCCGCCCCGCGCGCTCCGGCTTGCAGCAACAGGTCCGGCCCCGAGGCGTATCCCAGCCACGTGCCGAAGACAGGTCGCGACTGCTCCCACAACAGCCGGCCCGTGCGCGCCTCGAACGCCGCCACCCGGTAGTCTTCAGGCAGCGGCCGGCCTTGGCGTTTGAGTCGGTCCTCCGCGCTCTGGGGCAGCCGGTCCAGGCAGTAGACCCGCCCGTTGCCGGCCACGATGCCATTGTGCAAGAAGCTGTGCCGCGCATCGGCGCTCCACAACACCGCGCCGTTATGGCGGTTGAACGCGACCAAGCCGGCGCTGCCCGACAGGTCGCGCAGACTCGGCAGGCCCGTGGCCGCCACCGCGTCATCTCGTCGGCTGTAGTTGGCGAAGCCCGCGCCGCCCAGGAGGACTTCCTCATATACCCCAATAAACCCCCAGGCTGGGGCTTCGGGTTGGCCTGGCGCCTGAGGCATCGCGATCTCGCGCAGCGTGGCGCCCGTTTCAGCCGAGAGCACGCGGCAGGTGTTACCCACGGCGAGGTACACCGCTTCCGCGGTGGCGACGTAGTTGGCTCCGCGGGCGTTGGCGCCGGGGATATGGCGTTGGTTGTAGACCGTGCTCAACGGCGCGTCCGAATAGGTGTCGTCAAAGTACACCCCCAGAGTGTCCAGGTCCGAGATCTCGCGCTGCCAGAGCACTCGGCCTGTGTAGACATCACGCGCGCTCATTCCAGTCATGCCCTGGAGGAACAGGCGGCCCCCCACCACCTGCGGCGTGGGCCCATGGCCGTGTCGCGGCAAGACCTCGAGGTTCGAGTTGCCCCCGAACCATAACACCCCCAAGGGCAGGCGCACGGTGGCATCGTCCGATTTGACCGTGTTAGCGATGTTGCCGTACTGATGGGTCCAGTCCGCCGAGCCGGGCAGCGCACCCGCGCGAACCACGACGATGCCTTCGTCGGTAGCCGACACATCGGCTTGGGGCAAACCCGCCGCCCGAATGTGCCGCTCGAGCTCGGTCTGGCGTTCTCCCGCGCTAGATACCCAGAGTAGGCCGCCGTAGGGCCGGACGGATGGGTAGATCGCCTGCAGGACACCCCGATCCGCTAGGCGCGGGGCGGTATCGCTTCCGACGACGACCAAGTTGGCTAAATACGGCGGGGCCTGAAACGAGGCGGGATCGCCAGTGTGCAGCGCCAGGCGCGTGCCGTACACCCCGGCCGCGTCAAACCGCCGCCGCAGCGCCTCGACCTTCCGCGCATCCGCATCCACGGCCACGATGTGAAGGTCGGATTGGGCCACCACCGCTTCCAACAACCGTCCATCATCGACGCCGAACCACAAGACGTACCCGTCGCGTGCGTTGGCTCGACTCAGCAGGGCTTGGGCCCGGGCCGTCGCCTCTGGACTGGGCGCCAGGGGTTGGCAGGCTTCCCGCACGGTAACGGCCGATCGAGCTGCGCCGCCAAAGGCCATGATCCGGCCATCCAGGGTGACGGCAATCAGTTTGCCGCGGGCGGCGAGCAGGCGCTGCACCGCGCCGTCCACGGGGTGGGACCAGACCACCCGGGCGGCTTCGTTAGCGGCCGGTAGTTGGACGGCCACGAGCGTTTCCGCGCCGGCCGCATACAACCGGTTGCCGGCTTGAATGATGTCGCCGGTGCCATCCACCGGCAGTTCCCACAGGACCTTCTTCTTGGCTGCGGCGATGCCCTGGATGACCCGGCCAATCCAATTCGTGCCCTGGGCCTGCTCGGCTTCGGCGATTTGCCGCTCGGCTTCGGCGATCTTCTTGACTGCGGTGGCGATGGCGTTGGTGGCTTTCTTGATGGCTGTCGCATCCGCCAACTCGAGGGCGTCCCGTAGCTCGGCGCGGGCCTTAAGCTCCGCGTATTGGCCCAGGGCAAGTTTGGCCTCCGCCTCGACCCCCGCCGTGTGTTGGGTGGAGTAGGTTTGGCCGGAGTAGTAGTGCCCGCGGCCCAACACCGGCTCGTTGAGTGTGAAGGTACCTTTGCTGCCGGTCTTCAGGTTGAAGTCCTGAACTCCGCGCCCCCGGGTATGCACGAAGAAGGTGGTGTCGTTGGCCATGACCAAAGACCCGCCGTTGCCTTTCCCGCCGTCGTCGATCCGGAAATGCACGAACTCGCCCGTGTGCCGGTCGAACGCCGCGGGCACCGACCGTCCGCCCGGCACCAGCAGCAGGTCTCGGGTGGCCACCAGCGCGCCTTGAGGCGCCACGCCGCCAAAGGCCGGCGCGCCGTGCGGCTGCTTGATGAACTGCGCCCCGGTCCCGTCGTTCACCCATCGGACCGCGCCGGTGTCGGCGTCGAGCGCATAGATGAACGTGCCCATGAACGGCCAGATGCTGGCCGCAAAGTACATCGTCCCGTCGCGGAGGACCGGTCCCCCCCGGGCCGGCCAGGCTGAGATGACGCGCCGATTGCCCAGCGCCTTGCGCGCTGCGGGTGCGCCCAGGAACTTCCACTGCAACACCCCGTCCGCCGCCCGCACACAATAGAGATGTCCATCGTCGCTGGCGAAGTACACCTTGTCCGCCCATGCCACCGGCGGGAGTCGGACTGGGCCGTCCGTGTAGAAGCGCCACAGTTCCTGGCCCGACTCGAGGTCCAGCGCGACCACCCGGTCTGCGTCGTTGAATCCCAGAAACAATCGGCTGCCGAGCGCGACCGGCTCGAACACGCGGTCATAGGGCATCAAGTCCCGGTTGAGCGGGTCGTCCCACACCGGCACCCGCGGCGAGCAGATCCGCACCCAGTGCAGGTGCAATGGGATCGGCAATTCCTCGGCTGAACAAGCTGTCCGGCCCGGGTCGAACCGCCACATGGGCCAGTCCGCCGCGCTTGACGAGTCCACTCCGGCCAGCAGGCCCAGACCGATCCACAGCCAATCCCGCGTTCTCATTGCGTTGCGCCGAGCGAGTGTCCCCGGTGCTACCGCCACGGACAACTCGATTCGCTCGGCGAGGGCGTCTACACACATGCCGTCCCTACGGGACTGAGCTGCCGGCCGCGATGTGTATGCAGCCGAAACGCCTAACGCCGGCGACGCGAGCCAGCCGCCCTGGGCGCTCGATTGCGCTCAGGGCGACTCGGTTGGCTCCCGGGCGCTGGACCGGTTGGTTCGCCCGGCCCAGTCTCACGCTGCTCGACTGCCTTCAACAAGACCTTGCGCGCCCAAGCTGCCAAGCCGTCCTCGCCTGCCGCCTCGAGGATCCGCGCTTTGTCCGACTTCGTGAGTCGTACAAAGAGCGATTCTCGGTGCCGTTGTTCCGCTGGCTTCGCTGCAAATCTGTTCCTACGAGGCGCTGGCATTGGATTTGGGGGCGCTTGAGGCCAGTCCGGTCATCGTGAGCAGCGGTAAGACAACGAATCTCTCCTCGTCATCATACACCGTGACGAATGTCCCCTTGGGAGAGAGCGAGATGTAATCCCGGCGCGGTACTGCGTATTCCCGGCCGTCCGTCATCCGAAGGCTAAACGGCGTTCCGGCCTGGATGGCCGATTCAATCTGACTTCGCGTCATGAACTGACTGCTACTCCGGCTCCGATGTTTGCGCAAGCGCCTTCTTGTGGCGAACGCAGAGGTTTCCCATCCAGCCCTCGGGCGGGATTCGTTGCACCGGTTGCTTCGGTAAGGGCCTCAAAGCAAATCCCGAAACGGATCGGGGGTAAGTCCCGCATCCTTCGCGATACCGCCCATCGTAAAGGGGTTGGTTGGGTTGTGGTGGCGGCAGATCGGTCCGGTGAGACAGTGGGCACTTAGGGGACTGGAACGGCGGGCGCGAGGCTTTGCACCGCCAGGTCCGTCAGGTTCAGGATGCTGCCGGGCATCACGCCCAGCCACAGCATACCGGCAATACAAAGCCACAGGGCGACTCGCATGGGGGTGGGCACGGCTAGGCACGGCGGCGACGGCGACGACGGCGACGACGGGGAGGTTGGCGGGTGCGGCTCCCAGTACATCGTGCGGATGACGCCGAAATAGTACGCGAGGGAGATGACCACACCCACGATCGCCACGCCCAGCAGCCAGTATAGGCCAGGGGTTCCACCCGCAGCCGCCAACGCCGCCTTCAACAGGAGGAACTTCCCGAAGAAGCCGGCCAGGGGCGGCACTCCCGCCAACGAGACCAGCGCCAGGGCTAAGGCTGCCGCCAACAGGGGCGCGCGCTCATGCAACCCCGCCAGCGCCCCGATCTCCTCACTGTCCACGTTGGGGAAGGCGAGGGCGATTACCAGGAAGGCCGCCAGCACGGTAAAGAGGTAGCCGGCCAGGTAATACAGTACCGCACTGAGTCCCGCCGCATTCAGGGCGGCTACACCCACGAGCAGGTAACCGGCGCTGGCAATGCTCGAGTAACCCAATAACCGTTTCAGGTTCTGCTGCGGGATGGCACACAGAACACCGTATAGAATCGTCAAAGCCGCCACGACCATGAGCACCGGCTGGGCGCGGTCGACCAACGCCGGCACGGCGCCGTGCAACACGCGCAACAGGAGAACCATCCCCGCCGCTTTCGACCCAACCGCCAAGAACGCAGTCGTGGGCGCCGGCGCCCCTTCGTACACGTCCGCCGCCCAGATATGGAAAGGCACGGCAGCGATCTTGAAGCCCAAGCCCACAAACACCAACAGCAATCCCAACTCGAACAGCGGGCTGCTGAGGACGGCCTCCGGCGCTTGCGCCAACCGAGTGAAGTTCATCGTGCCCGACAGGCCAAACACCAGGGCGATGCCGTAGACCAGAAACCCAGAGGCGAGCGCGCCCAGGATGAGGTACTTAACGCCGGCCTCGAGCGAGCGGGTGCGGTGCCGCTGGAAGCTGGCGAGGACGTAGAAGGCGATGGTGACCAATTCCAACGCCACAAACAGAATGCTGAAGTCGTTTGCGGAGGCGGCGAACATCATTCCGGCCAGGGCGAACAGGATCAGGGCGAAGTACTCGGACTCGCCCGCCTTGAGCCGGTCGGAGAACTCGACCGCCAGGATCAACACCAGGCCGGCAGCGAGCAGGAAGAAGCGCTTGAAGAACAGCGCGAGCTCGTCGAGCACCAACATGCCGCCGAAGGCCATGCGCGGTTCGGGCAGCAGGAAGGCGAAGGTGCCCAGAAAAACCACGCCTAACACGGCCGCCGCGGCATAGCCGATGGTCTTGCGCTGGCTCGGTGGCGCCCACAGATCCAGCAGCAGCACGGCGAGGCCGGTGATCAACACCGCGAGCTCGGGTCCGATGAGGATGAGGTCGTCCATGGAGGCTAACGCGGGTGTCGAGATGCGGTGAGCCCGTCCGTCGCGCCCGGGCGGGCGAGGGCCGGCGCGGCGGCCGGTGGCAGGGCGATCCGGGCCAGTCCGGCAGCCGAGTTGGCCGGGGGCGCCTCGGCCCGGCGGACGATGTCCGCCACACACGGCTGGATTTTGTCCGTCAACAGGCGGGGCCAACACCCGAACAGCAAGAGCGCCGCCAACAGCAGGCCGTAGGGTAGCTTGTGCCACAGATGCGGCGCATCGGCCACCTTGCCCCATCGCTCCGGCAGCGGCCCATGCAGCAGGACGCGCACAGCGCGCAGCATATAGACGGCGGCGAGAATCAATGCGCCCCACGCGGCCAAGATCGCCACCCCAGGGTACCCCTGCCACGCCCCAAACAACACCAGCGCCTCGCCCGGGAAATTGGCGAAGCCCGGCAGGCCGCATCCGGCCAGAAAGGCCATCACCAGGACGCCGCCGATGAAGGGGAGGCGCTCGAGCAGGCCGCCCATGTGGTCAAGGTTGACCGTGCCGGTTTGTTGTCGGACGTAGCCGCTGAGGGCGAAGGTGAGGGCGGCCAGGAAACCGTGTGCCACCATGACGACCACCGCGCCGGTGAGTCCGAGCAAGGTGAGGCTCGCGATCCCCAGGAAGGCGAACCCGACATGGGCCACGCTCGAGTTGCCCAAAAGCAGGTTGAGGTCTTTCTGCCGCATGGCCACCAGACTGCAGTACAGGATATTCCCCAAGCATAGCCAGGCCAACACCTCCGCCCAGCTCTGCACCCCGGCCGGCAGCAGCGGCACGGCCACTCGGATCAGGCCGTACAAGCCGAACTTCTTGAGCACGCCGGCGTGCAGCATGGCCACCGCGGTTGGCGCGGCGGCGTAACCCAGCGGGGCCCAGGTGTGGAACGGCCACAGCGAGACCAGGATGCCGAAGCCGAAGAGGAGCAGAGGGAAGAGGTAGCGTTGCCGCGCCGGGTCGATCGGGTCGGCCTCGAGCTGCCGGGCCAGACTCCAAAGGTTGAACGTCTGGTGTCCGGCCTCGAGGTAGAGCGCGATCAACCCCACCAAGGCCACCAAGGCGCCCAGGCTCAGGTAGAGGGTGATCTTGAACGTGGCGTAGTTGCGCTGTTCACCCCGACCCCACACCCCGATGAGGATAAAGGTCGGCACCAGCGCCAGTTCGTGGAAGAAGTAGAAAAAGAACAGATCGTACGAGGCGAACGCGCCGAGGATCCCCCCAGCCATCAGCAGGAGCAACAGGTAGTATTCCTTCTGGCGCGCGGTGATTTCACGCGAGACACACACCGCCGCGAACGCCACCACCGCCCCCATCAGGATCAAGCCCACATTGATGCCGTCCACGGCCACGTGGTAGCTGATCCCCAGCGAATCGACCCACGCCACCTGCTCCTCGAACTGCAGCGCGGCCGATCCGGTATCGAACCCGGCGAAGATCCGGATGGCGCCCAGCAGCGACAGCAGCGTGCTGAGCAGGGCGAGCGACCGGAACACGACCTGGTAGTTGCGCGGGACCAGGGCGATGAGGCCGGCGGCCAACAACGGACAGAGGATAATGAAAGACAGCGACTGCATGGATTAGCGGGCCATCACCAAGAACAACAACAACGCTACCCCAGCCACCAACACGAAGGCGTACGTCTGGAGGTTGCCAGTCTGGGCTAACCGCAGCAGGCGCCCGAGCAACTCGAACGTGCCGTGCGTGCCCTTGACGGCCACCCCCATAATCACCCAGCGATCCACCCCGTCCGCCAACCGCGCCAACGACTCCTGCGTCCACCCTATCAGCCGTTCGTACAACTCGTCGAAGTAGAGCCGGTCCCGCAGCCAGCGCGCCACGGTCGCGAAGCGCGCGGGCAGCGGATCCTGCAGCGCGGCTCGATACCAGGCCCAGGCGCCGAGCCAGCCCATCAGCGCGGCCGCCAATCCGGCGCCGGCCGCCAGGGGCGCGTGCGCGAACGGCTCGACCAACTGCTGGGCCCAGGAACCCGCGGCCGCGGGCTCGGCGCCATACTGCGCGCCGTAAACCCGGTGGATGCCCCAAAAGCCAGCCAGGACACTCGGCACCGCCAGCGCCAACAGCGGCAGGGTCATCACCGGCGGCGACTCGCGCGCGTGATCGGCGGCCTGCGACTTGGCCGGGCCGGTGAACGCCACGAACACGAGCCGGAACATGTAGAAGGTCGTCAGCGCGGCCACCAGGGTGGCGAGGGCAAACAAGCCGTGATGGCCGGACTCGAGGGTGCGGGCGAGGATGGCGTCTTTGCTGTAGAAGCCGCTCAGGGGCGGCACGCCGCAGAGGGCGAGGGTGGCCAGCAGGAAGGTCCAGAAGGTGATCGGCAGGCGGCGGCTCAGACCGCCCATCTTCCAGATGTCCTGCTCATGATGCAGCGCGTGGATGACCGACCCAGCTCCGAGAAACAGCAGGGCCTTGAACCCGGCGTGCGTGGTCAGATGATACATCGCCACCGAGGGATCGCGACTGGCCCCGCTGACGCCCACCGCCAGCACCATGTACCCAAGCTGCGACAGCGTCGAGTAAGCCAGAATGCGTTTGATGTCGTTTTGTTGCACCGCCAACAACGCCGCCAGCAACGCCGTGACCCCGCCGATCCAAGCAATCAACTCCAGCGCCACCGAGCCCGGCACCGCCAACACGAAGAATACCCGGCACAACATGTACACGCCCGCCGCGACCATCGTTGCCGCGTGAATCAAGGCGCTGACCGGTGTCGGGCCTTCCATGGCATCCGGCAACCACACGTGCAGGGGGAATTGGGCTGACTTGCCCATTGCGCCGCAGAAGATCAGGAGCCCCGCCACGCTGGCCGCGGCGCCCAGCGCCGCCGGATCGTCGGCCAGCCGCGCCTCGAGCTCGGTAAAGCTCAGCGTACCCAGCGCGGCCCAGACCAAAATGATCCCGAGCAAGAAGCCGAAGTCGCCCAGCCGATTGGTCAAGAACGCTTTCTTGGCGGCCTCGGCGGCGGCGGGTCGGGCGAACCAGAAGCCGATGAGCAGGTAGCTCGACACCCCGACCAGTTCCCAGAAGATGAACAACATCAGAAAGTTGTTCGCCAAGACAATCCCCAGCATCGCGAAGGTGAACAAGCTTAACCCGGCGAAATAGCGCCCGCGATTGCGGTCGGCGTGCAGGTAACCCCACGAGTAGATGTGAATGGCGCTGCCGACCCCGGTCACCACCAGCAACATCAGCCGGCTTAGCGGATCCAACTTCAGACCTAGCTCGATCTGCAGGCCACCCGTTCCCGTGCCCAACGCCAGCCACGTCACGGCCGGTTCGCCGGTGGCGTCCCGGGCCCATAAGATTAGGCTGCCCAGGAACGCCAGCAGCACGGCGCCGATCGATAGGCGCGCGCTTTTCGCCGCGTCGGGCAGCGTGAACAGGGTAATGGCCGCCGCCGCCAGCAGCGGTAAACCGAGAATGAGCCAGGCGAACAGGTCGATCATGCGTCAGAGCCGGAGCGAGGCGAGGTCCTCGACGTGAGCCGTGCGGCGCTGGCGGTACAAAGCGACGATCAGAGCTAGGCCCACCGCCACCTCCGCCGCGGCGACGGTGATGATAAAGAAGACCATGATTTGGCCACTGAGGTTGTGGTGGTACCGGGCGAAGGCGACCAGGGCCAGGTTGGCGGCGTTGAGCATGAGCTCGAGCGACATGAACATGACCAGCAGGTTGCGTCGCACCAAGACCCCGAACAACCCGAGGCAAAACAGCAACAGGCTGACCACCAGGTAATGGGTGAGGCCGACGCTCATGGCACCGCTCGCTTGCTGAGCCAGATCACCCCCACCATCCCCACCAGCAGCAGCACCCCCACCAACTCGAACGGCAACAGGTACTGCCGAAACAGCAGCTCGCCCAAGGCCGCAGTCGAGCCCTCGACCCGCGGCTCGCCGGCGGCGCCGAGCGGCGATTGCCGCAGGGCGGCGTACATCAGCAGCGCGATCAACGCCACCGCCACGCCGCCTCCCACCAGCCCGAATTTCCGCCAAGACCGGCGTTCCTCCTCCTTCAGGTCCAGCAACATGATCACGAACAAGAACAGCACCATCACCGCTCCCGCGTACACCAGGATCTGCACCGCGGCGAGAAAGAACGCGTGCAAGAGCACGAACAAACCCGCCAACGCCGCGATGGTGAGCACCAGGAACATCGCACTGGCCACCGGGTTGCGGCTGAACGGATTGGCGACCACCAAGAATCCGCAGACCACAGCCAGTGCGGCAAAGAGATAGAAGCAGAGCGTTTCCATGGCCGTCGAGTCCGGGTTCAGGTTCGACCCACGGGAAAGACCTCCTGCGCCTCGGCTTCGCGGGCCTTGCGTTCCCACTTGCGGATCTTGTCCTGGTGCACGCCGCCCAGGGCGAGCAGTTTCTTCAGGTCATAGATCATCTCCTCGCGCCGCGTGCCGGTGAGCGAGTAATCCTGCAGCAGGAAAATTGCCTCTTCTGGGCAGACCTCCTCGCACAACCCGCAGAAGATGCAACGCAGCATGTCGATTTCGAATTCCCGCGGCCGCTTCTCGACGTTGCCCGCGGCGGGGTCGACCGCCGGTCCGGGCGGGACGATCCGGATGGCCTTGGGTGGACAGACGAACTCGCACAGTTGGCAAGAGACGCACTTGGTGCGGCCGGTGGGATCTTGCACCAGGTACGGCGCGCCGCGGTAGCCTGGGGGCACCACCCAGCGCTCCTCGGGATACTGCATGGTGACCTTCTTGCGGAAGAAATGGCGGAGGGTGACCTTGAAGCCATTCCAGATGGCCGGCAGGTAGAGGCGTTCCCAGAAATTGAGTTGGGGGCGGGGGACGATCATGCGATTATGCGCGCAGCCACAACCAGGTGGCGGTGAGGACAATGTTGGCCAGGGCGAGCGGGAGGAGCCGCTTCCAGCCCAGGTGCATCAATTGATCGTAACGAAACCGCGGCCACATCCAGCGCACCCAAATAAACACCAGCATCAAGGCCAACAGCTTGGCCAGGAAAATGCCGATGTGCAACACCCCGCCCAGGAAACTCGACGCCGGCTGGTCCAACCCCCAAATCGGCAAGGTCCAACCTCCGAAAAACAGCGTGACCATCATCGCTGCGGCGGCGGCCATATTGGCGTACTCGCCCATGAAGAACAGGGCGAATTTCATCGAGCTGTACTCGACGTTATAGCCGCCGGCCAACTCCTGCTCGGCCTCCGGCAGGTCGAACGGCAGGCGGTTGGTCTCGGCAAAGGCGGCGGCGAGGAAGATGCCGAAGGCGAGCGGTTGTTGGAAAACCAGCCAGTGGGACCAGCCCCCGGCTTGGTGAGCGATCACCCGGCTCAAGTTCAAGTCTCCCACCAGCAAGAACACCGGAACCACCGACAGGCCCATGGCGATTTCGTACGAGATCATCTGCGCGCTGGATCGGAGGCCGCCGATGAACGGGTACTTCGAGTTCGCGGCATAGCCCGCCAGGACCAGCCCGTACACGCCCAGCGACACGATGCCGAAGGTGTACAGCACCCCGACGTTCAAGTCCGCAATCACCATCCGTTGCGCGCCGAGCTGGGAACCGAACGGAATGACCGCCACCGTGACCAAACTCGGGATCATCACCGCCGCCGGCGCCAGCCAATAGTACACCTTCCGGACGTGGCCAGGCGTGAAGTCCTCTTTCAGGAACGACTTGACCGCGTCAGCCAGGGGCTGCCAGATCCCGAACGGCCCGGCCCGGTTGGGGCCGACGCGATCCTGGATGGCGGCCGCCACCTTGCGTTCGACCAGGACAATGTAGGCCACGATGAACATCAAGACGGCAAACACACCCGCCACCTTGAGCGCGCTGAACAGCACGAACTGTTGGCTCGAACTCAATTGGTCCAGGATTTCCATGACGGTCGCGCGGCGAGTTACCCCGCCGTTGCGTCGGCGCGCGGCCGCACGCGCTCGGCCTCCGGCGGCCGCGCCGCGCCCGTGTCGCCCAGGCCCGCCCAAGTGAGCCCGGCAAAGGCCGGCACCTCCGCCGCCATCCGGTGAAACAGCCCCTCCGCGGTATCGGGCTGAGGCTCGCCGCTCACCCGTTGGAGCAACTCCCGCAGAAACTCGACCTCCGGACGCGCCCCCCCCGGCGGCTCGACGGCCTTGAAGAACCGCTGCACGCGGCCGTGAACGTTGGTGAAGCTGCCGCACTTCTCCGCGTGGGCGCAGCCGGGCAGGAGCACGTGGGCGCGCTCCGTCGTCCGGTTCGGCAGGATGTCGCTCACCACGAGGCACTCGAGCCGGTCCAGCAACTCGGGGCCAAGGCCCCGAGGCGTCACGTCTTCGCCAAAGACCAAGAGCGTGCGGAGAGTGCCCTGGCCAATGGCCGCCGCGAACTGGGATAATCGGCTGCCGGCCGGATCGGCGCTTATCCCCAGTCGTTGCGCCCCCAGCGAGTTGGGGTTCTTGTCCGCGTGGATCAGCCAAGCGTCGCCCGGGCCCGATCGCGGCACGATGTCGGTCGCGGCGCCCGTGTGCTGCGCCAAGCGCCGAATCAGGTAGAGCTCTTCATTGGCCAGGCGCGCGGAAGCGACCACGGCCACTGAGCCCGGCACGGCGTGGCGCAGGCGCTGGGCCACCTCGGTCAAGGCGGCGTCCCAGGTGGGCGCGGGCAATCGCGAGCCAGCGAGTTGGCGGAGGCGATCGGGCCGTCCGATCCACCGGTAGTTGAGCCGGCCGTGGTCGCAGAGCCAACAGACGTTGACGGCGTCGTTGGCGCGGGGCGTGTAACGGAGGATCCGATTCTCGCGCGAGCCGATGAGCACGTTGCAGCCGGTGCCGCAACTGGTGCAGAGGCTCTTGGTTTCCTTGAGGAACCAGACGCGCATTTGGAAGCGAAAATCTTTGGCGGTCAGGGCGCCGACCGGGCAGAGATCGACCGTGTTGAGGGTGTAGGGGTTGTCGAAGGCGCGGCCCGGATAAGCGGCCAAGGTGTTGTAGCTGCCGCGGTTGACGATGCCCAGGGCGTCGTCGCCGGCGAGGTCCCGCGTGAACCGGATGCAGCGGGTGCAGAGAATGCAGCGTTCATCGTCGAGCATGATCCGCGGCCCGAGATCGACCTGTTTGGGCTTGTGGACCTTGGTCTCGACAAAACGCGAGGCGGCGTGGCCGTACTCGACCGAGTACTCTTGGAGTTTGCATTCGCCCGCCTGGTCGCAGATCGGGCAATCGAGCGGGTGATTGATCAGCAGAAACTCGAGCACACTGGCCCGCATCTGCTGGACCTCGGGTGTGGCGGTGTAGATCTCCATGCCCGGAGAAATGGGCGTGGCGCAGGCAATGGCGGGGCGGGGCGATTTCTTGACCGCCAACGAGCCGTCCGGTTTGCGCAGGGGCTGCCCCTCCGGCCCGAGGGCGGGCAGGCCATACTCGACGAGGCACATCCGGCAATTGCCGGCCACGGGGAGTTTGGCGTGGTAGCAGTAATGGGGCACCTCCACCCCAGCCTGCTCGCAGGCCTGAATCATGGTCGTCGGGACCAGCTTGCCCCGCCAATCCGGCAACAACCGCGGCACCGCCACCGTCCGCCCGTCCACCGTGACGTTCACGGTGTCGCTCGAGGGTGGCGCAGGGGAGGTGACGACGGCGGCCGCGGACATACTCGGGAGTCACGGCCAGAGACAACCGCTCGATGGACAACCGCTCGGTGGTAGGGCGCGCAGTCCCCTGCGCGCTCTCCGGATAAGCGCTCGGTGGTAGGGCGCGCAGTCCCCTGCGCGCCGCCAACCGCTGTGGGCAGAGGGGGCTGCAGCGCGCAGTGGACTGCGCGCCCTACCTTGACCTGAAAGCTGTAACCTATCCCGAAATCTCATCTGTCAGATTCGCTTAGCCTGCCTCCAGCCAATCATACCCGCCGCGCCATCGCAATTTTCATTTCGCAGTTTCCCCCGCCTGGGCCGCCGCAGTCCGCCGCGCCTCGTGGTCCTTGCCCCGGGCCACAAACTCATCTTTGAACTTGGCCACCGTGCTCTGCACCGGCCACGAACACGCTTCGCCAAAGGCGCAAATGGTTCGCCCGCCCGGGATGCTATCGGCAATGCGCGCCAGGTACTCGGCGTCCTGGGCGCGCCCGGCGCCCTGGGTGAGCCGGCGCAACGCTTTGGCCAACCAGAGCGATCCCTCCCGGCAGGGGGTGCATTGCCCACAGCTCTCGTGGGCGAAAAACTCGCTGATGTTCGCCAGTGCCGACACCATGTCGGTGGTGTCGTCCAGGACGATAATTGCGCCCGAACCGGACATGCTGCCCGCGGCTGTGAGCGAAGTGAAGTCGTAAGGCAACTCGAGCACATCCAACGTTTGCTCGAGCTCCCGCCCGTCGGGTCCTGGTCGCTTGACCTTCACCTTCTCGCCGGCCTTGAAGATCTTGGCCGAGACCCCGCCCGGGATGATGGCCTTGAGGCGGCGGCTGGGGCGCAGGCCGTTGCCGAAGGCGGGGTCGAAGATCAGCTCGCCCAGGGTGACCTTGCCCACCTCGATCTCGTAATAGCCCGGCCGCTGGATGTGGCCGCTCAGAGAGACCAAGCGCGTGCCGGTGTTGTTGGGTGTGCCCAGCTTGGCGTACTCGGCGCCCCCCAGGGCCATCACGTGCTTGACCGCGCACAGGGTCTCGACGTTGTTGACGATCGTCGGGCAAAGATACAGGCCGAGCACGGCCGGGAAATAGGGCGGCTTCACCCGTGGGTAGGGCCGTTTGCCCTCGAGCGACTCGAGCAGCCCGGTCTCTTCGCCGCAGATGTACGCCCCCGCCCCGCGATGGACATAGACCTCGAGGTCATAGCCGGACCCGAGAATGTTGCGCCCGAGAAAGCCCTGGGCCCGAGCCTCGGCCAGGGCGCGTTCGAGGATCCGGGCGCCCTCGACAAACTCGCCACGGATGTAGATGTAGGCCAGATGGACGTCGTTGGCGTAGCTCGAGAGGATCAGGCCCTCGAGCAACTGGTGCGGGTCCTTGTAGATCACCTGGCGGTCCTTGAAGGTGCCAGGCTCGGACTCGTCGGCGTTGCAGACCAGGTAGATCGGTTTGCCGCTCTTGCGGTCGACCAGAGACCACTTCAGCCCGCAGGAGAAGCCGGCGCCGCCGCGGCCGCGCAGGCCCGAGAGCGTGACCTCGTGGCGGAGCTGTTCTTGGGGGCTGATCGGCTTACCGTCCGGGCCGGGGCGAGGCGCGAGGGCGAGCGCTTGGCGCAGGACGTGGTAACCGTCGTGGCGCAAGTAACAATCCAGGTCGGGCGTGTAGCCCGGTTGATCGAGGTGTTTGAGAATGAGCCGGTATTCGGAGGGCATAGCGATGGCTTGACTCTCGAGGCGGAAGCCCTAGGTTGGATTGCCGGCGGCGTTGCCGAGTGGTGTAACGGTAGCACAGCAGACTCTGGATCTGTTTGTCATGGTTCAAATCCATGCTCGGCAGCCAAACCACGGCCCTCACCCGCCTTCGCACTGCGCCAGCAGCGCCTCGGCCTGGGCCAGCGTCACCCCCTCGTGGCAGGCGTCATTGCACATCAGCACCGGCGCCGTGCCGCACCCGGCCAGGCACTCGACGAACTCGACCGTGAATTTCCCGTCGGGGGTGGTTTGCGGCCCGTGCGCGTGCCGATCCAGCCCCAACTTCTCGCACAGGTGCCGGTGCAGTTCATGCGATCCCGCCAAGGCGCAGCTCAGCGTCCGGCACACCTTCAGGTGGAACCGGCCCACAGGCGCTTGGCGGAACATCGGGTAAAAGGTGACCAACTCGAGGATGTTGATCGGTTGCAGCTCGAGCTTGGCCGCCGCCCATTCCATCGTCTCCGGCGCCAAGCAGCCGAAGTGGTCCTGGAGCGCATGCAGCACCATGACTGCCGCGCTCCGTTTCTGCGGGTAGCGCGCGATCAACTCCTCGATCTGCGCCTCGAGAGCGCTGGGCACAGTCACAGGCATGGGCTCGTCAGCGGTCGCATTCCCCCATCACAAAATCGAACGAGCCCAGAATCGACACCACATCGCTGACCATGCACCCCGGCAACAACCGGGGCAACACGCTCAGGTTCACAAAGGAGGGCGACCGGATCTTGAGCCGGTAAGGCGTGCCGCCTCCCCGACTGTTCAGATAGAACCCGAGCTCGCCTTTCGGGTTCTCCGCCCCGAAGTACACCTCGCCGGGCGGCGCGTTGACGCCCTGGGTCACCAGCAGGAATTGATGGATCAACTCTTCCATGCCCGTGAGGACCTTGGCCTTGGGCGGCAGGACCACCTTGCCGTCCGCAACGTTGATCGGTCCGCCCGGCAGCGCATCCAGGCACTGGTGCACCAGCCCCACGCTCTGCCGCATCTCTTCCATGCGCACGAGGTAGCGGTCGTAGCAGTCCCCCACCGAGCCCAGCGGCACGTCGAACTTGAGCTGGTCGTACACCAGGTACGGCTGCGCCTTGCGCACGTCGTAATCGACTCCGCTCCCCCGCAGATTCGGCCCCGTCAACCCGTAGTCGATCGCGACCCCCCGCGGAATCACCCCGATGTCCCGCGTCCGATCCACCCAGATCCGGTTGCGCGTCAGCAATTGCTCCACCTCGCCCAGGGTGACCACCACCTCGCGCAGGAATTGGCGGCATTGATCGGTCCAACCCGCGGGCAAGTCCCGCGCCAACCCGCCGATGCGCGTGTAGTTGGTGGTGAACCGCGCTCCGGTGAGCGCCTCGCACAAATTGTAGACCTTCTCCCGCTCGGTAAACGTGTGCAAGAACACCGTCATGGCACCCACGTCCATCGCAAAACAACCCACCCCCAACAAATGCGACGAAATCCGCGCCAGTTCACAACAGATCACCCGGATGAACTGGCAGCGCGCCGGTAACGCTCCCGCCAGCCCCAGCAGCTTCTCGACCGCCAACGCATAAGCCACGTTGTTCGCCAACGGCGCCAGGTAATCCAGCCGATCCGTGTAGGGAATGAACTGGGTCCACGTCATGTTCTCGGCGATCTTCTCGTCGCCCCGGTGCAGATACCCCACCTCCGGCACCGCTCGGGTGATCGTCTCGCCGTCCAGCTCGAGCACCAGCCGCAACACCCCGTGCGTCGACGGGTGCGATGGGCCCATGTTCAAGACCAGCTTCTCGCCCGGCAGATCCACGACTTCCTCGGTCGCCGTGGAGCGCGCAGCCAACGCCTCCGCCTCGGCGGCGCCGCGCGCGGCCGAGTCCGGCACCTGCATGTCGACCTGATGAGACATCACGACCACACGCTGCGCCGCCGCGCCTGCCAACCCCGCTCGGCCCCTCGGCGCGCCCGCGCGCTCAGCCAAAGAAAGCCACCTGGTTTGGCTCGCGCGCCCATGCGTCACCTCTCGAGGGCCCGCGCCCTGGGTTCGCGCTCGATGGCGTCCTTGCCTCCCGGCGCAGTCACAAACGGCCCCCCTTCGAGCGGGGCGGCTCGGGTAAAGGCCACCGCGGGTAACTCAGTCGGCTTGCCGGCCAGGGGGAAGTCCTTGCGCAACGGGAAGTACGGGTATCCTTCCCACATCAGAATCCGCCGCAAATCGGGATGCCCGCGGAACCCGATGCCCATCATGTCGTAGATCTCGCGTTCGTGCCAGTCCGCCGTGCGCCAGACGGTGGTGACCGTCGGCAACTCGGACCGCTCCTCGCTGACGTGGGTTTTGAGACGCAGATGACAGCGGTGGCCCAGCCCGTAGAGCTCGTAGACCACCGTCCAACGCGGGTCCTCGCCGTAGTTGTCGATACTAGTGATGTCGAGCAGGACCTCGCAGCCCAACACGCCCTTCGCGTGGGCGCACACTTCCGCGATCCGTTCTGCCTCGGTCACCAGAACGGTGGTTTCCTTCCGGAACTCGACCGGTTCGCCCAGCAGTTCGCCGAACCGGGTCCTGAGTTGGCTGGCTAGATCGCGGCTGGTCACTGGGGCATCGAGTTAGGAGACCATCACGGGGAAACGACCGGTCACGCGACCTGCTTGAGCGTCGCCAAGACCGGTTCCCGCGACACCTTCTGTTGCAGGCGCAGCAAGGCGTCGAGCAGGGCCTCCGGGCGAGGCGGGCAGCCGGCCACGTACACGTCGACGGGCAGAAGGGTGTCGATGCCTTGCAGGACCGCGTAACTGCGGTACATGCCGCCCGTCGAGGCGCAGGCCCCCATCGCGATCACCCACTTGGGCTCGGCCATTTGGTCGTAGATGCGCTTGACCACCAACGCCATCTTGTACGTGACCGTGCCCGCCACCACCATGACGTCCGATTGCCGCGGGGAAAACCGCATGACCTCCGCGCCGAAGCGCGAGATATCGAACCGGCTGGCGCCGGCGGCCATCAGCTCGATGGCGCAACAGGCCAGGCCCATCGGCATCGGCCAGATCGAGTTCTTGCGGAACCAGTTCATGGCCGCGTCCAGCCGCGTGACGACGACGTCGCCTTCGATTTTCGAGTTATAGCCGAGTTCCGCGTTGGTGTTCATCGAGCTTGGCGGGAGGCGGCCCGCAGAGACGCGCGAAAAGCTAAACCTCGACCCCCGGCCGCGCAAGTTGATTCAACTGCCCCAGAGGTTCATCGGATCGATGTCGATCGTCAGCCGGAGATCCTCCGGCAGGCGCAGAGCGGCCTCGAGCTCGGCTAGGGCGCGGCTCAGCTTGGTCATCTGCCGCGTCCGCACCATAAGGTGGTAGCGATAGAAGCTCTGCGCGCGAAACAACGGCGCCGGCGCCGGCCCCGCCAACACCAGCCCCGGCCAACCCCCCAAGCGCCGGTCCAGTTCCTTGCGCACATGCTCGGCGGCAAACTTGACCTTGTCCTCGTTGCGACCGCGCAGGACCAGCAAAGCCACCCGGCTCAGCGGCGGATATTGCAGCTCGGCCCGCATCTCCAGCTCTTGCTGGTAGAACCCGACGAAATCGTGCCGGCGGGCGTACTGGATGGCCGGGTGATAGGGAGTAAAGGACTGCACCACCACTTCGCCTTCGACGTCGCCGCGGCCGGCGCGACCCGCCACCTGGGTCAGGAGTTGGAAGGTCCGCTCGCCGGCGCGGAAGTCCGGCACATGCAGGCTTAGATCGGCGTAGACGATCCCCACCAAAGTGACGTTGGGAAAATGCAGGCCCTTGGCGATCATCTGCGTGCCCACAAGCAGGTCGATCTTGCCCGTGCGAAAATCGCCCAAGATCCGACGGTAATCTTCCTTGCGCCGCAAGGTGTCCGAGTCCATCCGCTGGATCGTCGCCTTCGGAAACAACCGCCGCAGCGCGTCCTCGACCCGCTGGGTCCCCACCCCCGCATAGCGAATGGCCGGATTCCGACACTTAGGCTCCGGACAAGCGGCCGGCGCGGCGGTTTCGTGCCCGCAGATATGGCACAACAAACGCTGGCGCGACCGATGGAACGTGAGGGCAACGCTGCAGTTCGGGCACCCCGCCACATAGCCACACTTGGGACACTGAAGCGACGTCGAGTAGCCGCGCCGGTTCAAGAACAGGATGATCTGCTCGCGCCGTTCCAGCCGAAGCGCCATGGCTTCCCGGAGCTGGTTCGAGAAGATCGGCACACCGTGCTCTCGGCCGCCCGAGCCTGCCCGGCACAAATCCACCACCCGAACCACCGGCAACCGCTGGTCGTCCACGCGCGTGGGCAGTTCCAGCAGCTCATACTTCCCGCGCTGGGCATTGTGGTAGCTCTCCAGCGAAGGCGTTGCCGATCCCAACACGACCACCGCGCCTTCCCGTTGGCCCCGCCAAACCGCCACATCCCGCGCGTTGTACCGCGGAGCCTCCTCCTGCTTGTACGAGTGCTCGTGCTCCTCGTCCACGACGATCAGGCCGAGCGGTTCGACCGGCGCAAACACCGCCGAGCGCGCCCCAATGACGATCCGGGCGCGGCCCTGGCGGATCTTGTGCCATTCATCGTGGCGTTCCCCACCCGAGAGGTGGCTGTGCAACACCGCCACCAACGTCCGCACCGGCCCGGCGCAAAACCGCGCCTTAAAGCGTTCCACCGTCTGCGGGGTGAGCGAAATCTCCGGCACCAACACGATCGCGCCCCGGCCGCTTTCGAGCGCATGCGCCAAGGCCTGCAAGTAGACCTCGGTCTTCCCGCTGCCCGTCACCCCGTGTAGCAAAAAGACCCGAGCCGCACTGCCCGCGGCCGTCCCAGCTCCGCCCGGCCCTCGGTCCAGCCCCTGCCGAATCGTGTCTAACGCGCGTTGTTGCTCGGGATTAAGGGTCAAGGCTTGCGTCGGCAGGATCGCCTCTTGCGCGTACGGATCGCGCTCCGAGACCTGCGGCGCCAGGGTCACCAAGCCGCGATCCTCGAGCCGCCGCACGGTCTCGGCGGTGGTCCCGGTGAGCCGAAGCAACTCCTGCAACGAAATCTCGCGCCATTCCTCGATCACCCGCCAAACGTCCGCTTGGCGGCGGGTCAGTTTGGGGAGCGGTCCGGGGCCGGCTCGGGCGGTGACTACCAACCGCTCGCGCCAGCCGTCTTCCTCGCGCCGGATCGCCTCCGGCAACACGCTCTTGATCGCCGTCTCGACCGAGCAGCAGTAGTAATCCGCCATCCACCGCGCCAAGGCGAGCACCTTGGGCGTCACCAAGCTCTGCTTGCCAATGACTTTCAGAATCGGCCGAAGATTGGCCCGCGGCGAGTCCGTACCCACCGCCGTCACGCACCCGAAGACCTGCCGCGGCCCAAAAGGCACCTTCACCCGGCTCCCCACCGTCACCCGGTCAGCCAACTCCTCCGGCACCAAGTAGTCGAACTCCCGGCGCAAGGCGATCTCGAGCGTCACGCGCGCGATCATGGCCCCGAGAGCGTCAGCCCCCCTCGAAGGCCCGTCAAGCCGGCGCTCGCACCCCCTCGCGGTCCGAGCCTCCCGTTTCACCTGCGCCCAGCGCCGCCTCAGAAAAAAACCCCAGATCACCCGCAACCCCGCTTGATACCGCCTCCTCCGGCTGGCATAATGGACACTACGAATTGCGAATCGTCTTATGAAAACACGTCACTACTCGCTTAGGAACCCGATTCCCAAGCTCGCACCCGTCCGCCGCTGCCTGCGCGGCCTCGCCCGCATGGCCCTGGCCATGCTCGCCACCGGCCCGTTGGCGGCCGCCACGGTCACCCTCTACACGCAGGATTTCGAAGGCTTCACCGACTCGGCCGCTAACCTCGCGGACACTGCGGACGCTAACCCCACCACCGCCGAGTTCACCATCACCGACGACAACCCCGCCGGGGGTGTCGCAGGTAGCGGCGTCCAGGTGGCCGGCTGGCTCGGTCGCTCCGGCACCAAATCCCTGCTCGTCCGCACCGGCTCCGAGGCCGTCCTCCAGCTCCAGCAAGCTCGCAGTGGCATGCGCTATCAATTGGACTTCCAGCTCTACGTCGTCAAGGAAAGCGGCGACCGCAATTTCTACGTGATCGTCCGCGCCATGGGTTCGGATACCAACGGCGAGGATTTTCTCGCCTACCGCTCCGATCGCAGCGCTACCGCCGGGATCTTCTATTATGACGGCATCGCCGGCGACGGCGTGGCGGGCTGGCAAGCCACCGGCGCGCAACACCTCGAGGGGCAATGGCAACATCACCGCTTCGTCTTTAACATGGCCACCCTCAAGTTCGATCTGTTCATCGACAACATGAACACCCCGGTCGTCAGTAACGCCGACCTCTCCCGGAGCGGCGCCGCCGTCCCCACCGCTATCATCCTCCGCCACGAAGGCAATTCCGCCGACGACGGCTACTGCGCCTTCGACGACATCGCACTCACGGTCGAGGACTCGCGCGACTTGGCGACGACCTTCACCGAGGGTTTCGAGACCTACCCGGCCGCGGCCTTGGGCTCAGCCGATGACGCCGACCCGCAGGGCGCTTGGATCACCACCGAGGCGGACGGCACCGGCGACAACAAACCGCTGAACCCGGCCAAAGTCCAGGTCGTCGGCAAAACCGTCGTCATGCCCCGCTCAGGCAACCAATGCCTCAAGATCGAGGGCGGCCAACGCGCCGGTGTCACCTTCGCCTGGGGCAGCGCCCCCGACGCCGACGTGCAGATCACCTGGTGGGCGCGCGTGCCGGCTTCCGTGAAAGGCCAGCAGGCAAACTACCTGCGCATGTCGCTCTACGGCCTCGAAGACGGCCGCCACGACCAAGGCGATTGCGCCCTGCTCGGCTATGGCTCACGCGACGCCAACGTAGGCGACGAAACCTCGCTCACCATCTTCACGACCGCTTGGCAGGATACCCCCGTCGATTTTACGCCCGACACCTGGGAACAATACCGGCTCACCACCCACACCGCCCAAGGCACCTACTCGCTCATCAAGAATCCCACCGGCGCAGACCCGCAGGTCATCGCCGACCGAGCGCCGTTCATCGGAGGCGCGCGGACTTGGGGACCGATGCTCGTCGCCGCCTGGAGCTCGTCGAACGGCTCCGGCCATCCGCCGGTCTATGTCGACGACATCGAGATCAAGTCCGTCGTTTCGAATCCGGAACCGTTGCCGGATCCCTACACCCCCACCATCGCTGGCGGCCGCTTCGAGAAGGTGACCGAACTAAAGGTCGGCGGCCCCGTCGGCGCCGTGGCCGTGGACCCGCGCGATAACGCCACCGTCTTCTTCGCTTACGACACCCCCAGCGGCGCCATCCACCGCGTCCGCAAGACCGGCAGCGGCACCTGGGCCGTCGACGAGCAACCGCTCGTCCAGAACCTCGATCGCCCTTCGGGCCTCGTCGTCGACGCCAACGGGACCCTCTGGTGGACGCACGATTACACCCAGCGCCTCATGCGCCTCCAGGCCCCGTGGGAGAACCATACCCCCGAGACCGTAATCGAGAACTTCGGTGAAACCGCCACCGACGACGACCCGATCGACCTGGCCATCGCTCCCGCAACCTTCAACGGCGCCCTCGGGCGGCCGAACTGGATCGTGGTCGCCGACCGCGGTTCCGACGGCGACGCCAATAACGCCCTCTACCTGGTCGATCCGGCTACGACCGACCTGAACCAGAGCCCCTACAACAACTTCCTCGTGCCCCCCACACCCGCCGACTTGGGCAGCGCAAACCTCAATGCCATCGCCCCCTTGGGCGCCCGCGGCGAAGTCGTGGTCCTCAACATGGACGGTTACATCACCGCCGTGGACGCCAACGGCTGGTTCCGCTACCTCCCCCTGCCCACACCCTACCTGGACCCCTTCGCCTCGGTCGCGCCCCTGGCGCTGGCCGTCGATCCCACCACCGGCCGCGTGTGGGTCGCCGACGACCTCCTCGACCAGGTCTGGTCTGTCGGGTCCGAACTCGCCAACCCCGCGCCGGACCGCCTCGAGCTGAGCTTCCCGCTCACCAACCCCTCGCGTCCGGATATGCAGATCCGCTTCCACGATCCCGGGATGGAGTTTGCCCCGAACGGCGCTTTCCTCGTCGTGGCGGACGGCAGCACGGTCAACGGCGGCGGGCGCTTGCTCATCTTCCACAGCGAACAACCCGACCCCATCCAACCTTTCCCGCTCACCCACGTCGAGCTCAGCCCGCAGGGCCTGCGCCTCGAATGGCAAGCTGCAGGAGGCGCTCGCTACCGCGTCGAGCGCGCCACTCAATTGGGTGTCGCCGGCGCCTTCGCTCCCATCTCGGGCGAACTGACCAACACGAGCTACACTGACACCGCGCCACCCGCTGGCACAGCCTTTTACCGAGTCGTCGCAATCCCCTGAGGGCGCCTCCGCCGGGCACCCGGCTCGAGCAAGCGCGGCCGCCCGAGCGGCGGCCGCGCCTTCTGGACGCTGGGCCCACCTCGGGGTTTGGAGATAGCTCCTCCGCGAGGACGACGCGCGCGGAAGCAGACTCGGCGTGGAAAGGACCGCCGCCCATGGACCGCCCACCGATCGAGGCGCGGACGCGCACCCTCGATGCCCTTGCGCAGGCGCCGCTGGACCTCCTGGTCGTCGGGGGCGGCATCGTCGGCGCTGGCGTCGCCCGCGACGCCGCCCTGCGCGGGCTGCGCGTCGGGCTCGTTGACCGCCACGACTTCGCCTTCGGAACCAGCAGCCGCTCGAGTCGGCTCCTCCATGGCGGCATCCGCTATCTGGCACAAGGCCGGTTGGGGCTGGTGCGCGATGCCCACCGCGAAAAAGGCGTCTTGCGCCAAGTGGCACCCCACCTGGTCGCGCCTTTACCGTTTATCTTCCCCGCTTACAAGGGCCGCGGCTGGCCGCTGTGGCAGTTGCGCCTCGGCGTCAAGCTCTACGATCTGTTGTGCGCAGCCTGGGGCGCCGATTCCTCAAGTGCGCTCCCGCGCGAGGCCGTGCTCGCAAGAATCCCGGGCCTGCGCCCGCTCGAACTGGCTGGCGCCGTCCGCTACTTCGACGCCCTCACCCAAGACGCCCGCCTGGTGCTCGACACCCTCCATTCCGCCGCCAACGCAGGCGCGTTCCTGGCGAATTACCTGCGCTTCGACCAGGCCCTCGAGCAACGGGACGGCTATGCCTGTCAGCTCTATGATGAACGGGCGGCTTGCCCTCGCGAAATTCGCGCCCGCCGAGTTGTCAACGCCACCGGGCCCTGGGCCAACTCGATCCCCTCCAGCCAGGTTCGCCTTCGCTTGACCAAGGGCATCCACCTCGTGCTCGACCGCCTCCGCCTCCCTATTCAGGAGGAAGCCGTTGTCATTACCGAAGGCGCCCGTCTGCTCTTTGTCATCCCGTGGGGACAACGTGTGATCGTGGGCACCACCGACACCGACTACCACGGACCGGTCGCCGAGGTGCGCACCGAACCGGCAGATGTCCAATACCTCCTGAGCACCGCCAACCACTTCTTTCCCCAAGCTCACCTCGCCGAAGGCGATGTCCTCAGCAGTTGGGCCGGTTTGCGCCCCCTCATCGCCAACCCCCAGGGCGTGCCCTCGGACCTCTCCCGCTCGCACAGCATCACCTCGCCCCGGCCGGGCTGGTGGGATGTCGCAGGCGGCAAGCTGACCACTTACCGTCTCATGGCTGAGCAGACCGTCGACCGCGTCTGTCGCTCCCTCGGCAGCGAGTTCGCCCCTTGCGAAACCGCCAGCCGCCCGTTGCTGAGCGGCGCGGAAGTCAACGGAGCCAGTGGCATTCTCCCACCCGCGTTCGCCCGCGAATCGGTCGAGCATTGCTGCGCCCGCGAATGGGCCTTCCACCTCGACGACGTGCTCGTCCGCCGCACCAGTTGGGCGCACTACCATGGCGCAGGCTCCGATCAAGTCGATCAAGTAGCCGGCTGGATGGCGGATTGCCTCGGCTGGACCTCAACGCAGCGTGTCGAGGAAGTCCAGCGCTACCTCCGCACCGCGGACTGGCCTCCTCGAGGCCACAAAACCCCTTAGCGTTAGCGGCTCTAGCGGCGCTGCGTTGAGCGGTTCCTGCGCTTCCTCTGCCTTGCTTTGCCCCGCTCGCCCCGGCTACATCCAGCCCCAATCCAGTCATTCTGCCACGATTATAGTTATTGACAGCAAACGATGGTCCGAAGCGAGGACGAGCGAGAAGCAAATCCTGCTCGATGAGAAGGGCTTTAAGAGCGTCAGACCTCCCTTACGGCCGACCGCTGACGGCTCGGGGAAGGAAGGGGGGATGGGGTCGGGCGCGAAAGGCGAAGAACGGCGGAAGTGGCACTAAGCACCGACCGGGCGCTGACGTTGGCCGCCTAATCTATAAGACAGTTTTAATATAGTTGACACTGACGGCTCGGGTAAGGGGAAGTGCGATTGCGGCGGGGGTTGGGCGCTGGAATGACGAAGGTGGCCTAACCGTCGACCGGGCGTCCATGAGGGTCGGCGAATCTGTGAAACAGGTTTATTATAATTGACACCAACGAGCTTCTGATCGGCTTGGGCTCCAGGCTTTAGGCTGGCCTTAGGCTAGCCGGCGCCGGCTGATGTTCATGGGCTCTTGTTTCTGGCCGCAGCAGGATGGGCATCGGCCCGGAACCTCATCGGAATCCCATGGGTCTGCCAACTCCAGCACGAGGTTCCACAACCGGCCCAGGATGGCCGGCAAGGCGGCTTGCAGCGGCGGCGTCAGGGTGGTGCCGACGGTAAACGGGTCCGCTACCTCGATGGCGAGGATCAGCACGCGGGTGGGCATGGGGAGGCCGAGCTGGCGACCCAACGCCAAGGTCTCGCCCACACCTAGGAAGTGTGGGGTCACGCCAGCGAGCCGCCTGAGGGCTGGGGCGTCAAGTTCGTGGACAGTCCCCACGGGGGCCCGACCGGTTTGGATCGCATCGACGAGGATGACCGTCTGGTAGCCCACCAGGAAGTCGAGCAAGGCCAAGCCCATCTCGGTGGTCTCGCACACATCGATCGGGAGCGGGTGTCGGCCGGCTAATCCGGCGCGGAGTTCGCGAACCGCCAACAAGCCAACGGCATCATCGGTCAGGATGTCGTTGCCGAGTCCCAGGACCAAGATCCGGGGCGTAGACGCCGCGGCGGGGTAGAAAACCGGGCCGGCTGGCGCCCGATCCGATTCGGCCACCGGCGAAGCCACACGCGGCACCGCGGCGGGGTCAGCGGCGCAGTCGTGCACGAGGGCGTGAATAGAGGCAGTGGGCACGGGTGATGCGTTCAAGCCAACGGGCGATCTGAGATGGCGCGCTAGCCCTGGCGCAGCTCCTGGAGGAGGTGGCGGTGGCGGTCGTAGATCTTGACCAACAGGGGCAGGTGGCCGGGCAACGAGTGCGTGGCGCAGCCGAGGCAGGGGTCGTAGGCGCGGAAGGCCATCTCGACCTTGTTGAGCAGGCCCTCGGTGACTTGGCCGCCCTTGATGAGCCCTTTAGCGGCGCGCTCGACGCTCATGGCGATGCGGGCAGCGTTGTTAGCCGTGGCGACGATCAGGTTGGCCATGGTGATGCAGCCGCGCTCGTCGGTTCGGTAGTGATGGAACAGAGTACCGCGGGGGGCTTCGACGACGCCGATGCCTTCCTTGGGCACGTTCGTCGGCACGCGACGGACTTCCTGGCTGGTGATCTCCGGATCGTTGAGCAATTTTTCCATAGTCTCGGCGGCCTGGACCATCTCGACGATGCGCGCCCAGTGGTTGGCGAGGGTGTGGTGGACGGGTTTGCCGCCGAGGGTTTTGTAGAACTCGTCGCAAGCGGCCTGCGCCTTGGGCGTGGCCATACCGTCGGAGGCGTTGAGGCGGGCCAGCGGTGCGACCGAGTAGATGCTGGTGTCCGGCCCTTCGGTGAATCCCTTCCAGCCGCGCGGTTTGAGGAAGGTAAACTTCATGTAGCTCCACGGCTCGACGTGTTCGGCCACGAAGTCGCGGTATTCTTGCGCAGTGAACTTGTAGATTTCCTTGCCGTCGCAATCCACGACGCGGAGCTTGCCGTCGTAGAAATTGACCTTGTTCTGCTCGTCCACCATCCCCATGTAACAGGTTTTGTGGGTGTAGGCGTCGGAGGTGATGAGCTTCACGTAGTCCGAGTTCTTGAGCACGATGTCTTTGAAGACCTGCAGAGTCCACTCGGCGAACTCGACGCCGTCTTTGGCCAGTTCCTTGAACTTGGGCAGCTCGGCGGGATCGAGGGCTTTGCTGACGCCGCCCGGCAGGCCGAGCACCGGGTGAACGACCTTGCCGCCGAAGTAGGCGATCAGGTCACGCAAGCGGCGGCGGGTGGCGATGACTTTCTTGCCGGCCTCGAGGCCGACCTTGCCGATGACGCCGACGATGTTGCGCTCGGCCGGCGGCGCCTCGGGGCCGACGATGAAGTCCGGCCCACCGAGCACGAAGACATGCAGGGCGTGGTCTTCGAGCATGAAGGTGTTATAGACCAACTCGCGGATCTTCCGGCCGGGCGCGGTGGGCGGGGTCTGGTAGAGGTCGTCCAGGCACTTGGTGGAAGCCATGTGATGGGCTGTGGGGCAGACGCCACAAATGCGGCTGGTGATCTGTGGCATGTCTTCGGCGGGCCGGCCGAGGCTGAACACCTCGAAGCCGCGCAACTCGGGGACTTGTAGGTAGGCGCGTTCGACATCGCCCTTTTCGTCCAGGTAAATGTCAATCTTGCCGTGCCCTTCCAGGCGCGTGATGGGGTCGACGGTAAAGCGGCGGCGGCCCATCTGATAGGCGGCGTTGGCGCGGGCGGAACCTTGATTGAAGGTGTCTTTGACAGCTTGTTCCATAGCGAATCCTTTCCCTTTACTTGACCGGGAGCGTCACTTTGCGGCGCACGAGGCTCTTGGCAAGTCCGTACCGGTAGAATGTGCCCACGGGATCGGGAATCCCTTCGAGCACTTTGTTGATGTCGGCCTCTTCCTTGGGCGCGACGTTGGCGCAGAGGGAGGACATGATCTTGAGGCCTTGGTCGCGCACGCGCGAGGTTGGGCCGAAACAGCCGGTGCAGGGCATGCCGCCGCAGGTGCAGGCGGCCTCGCAACCGCTGCGGGTGCTTGGCCCCATGCAGACGACGCCCTGGGCCAGGAAGCATTTCTCCGGGTCCATCAACATCTGATGGGGCCTTTTGAAGTGCGTGAAGCTGACATTGGTCGGCTTGCTGGCCTTCCGGGGGCATTCGTCGCAGAGCGCGATGTCCGGCGCGATGACCGAGCCCTTCGGAGGCAGTCGGTTTTCGAGCAGGGCGGTCACAGCGGCGCTGGTGATCTTCGGCGTGGGAGGGCAGCCGGGCACATAGTAATCCACGTCCACCACTTGGTCGAGGGCACGGACGACGTGGTGCAACGCTGGCAGCGTGGGGTTGTGGCCGTTGTGGGCGAAGCTCAATTGGGGGCGGGTTTTCTGCTCGTTCACCACCGAGGGAGCGTCTTCGTAATTGAACTTGAGGATTTGCTCGCGCGGGAACTGGTTGGCCAGGCCAGCAATGCCGCCGAGGTGAGCGCAGGCGCCGTAGGCGATCACATACCGGCTCTTGCGGCGGAGCAGGTGTGCCATTTCCTCCTGTTCGGTCGAGCGGATGGCGCCGTTGAGCAAGGTCGCCACAATGGACTTGTCGGGCATGGCCTCGAGGTCCTTGTATTTGAAATCCATGGCCACCGGCCAGAGGACAATGTCCACTTTCTCCACCACGCCCAGAATATCCTCGGCGAGGTCCACCACGGTTTCTTCGCAGCCTCCGCAGGAGGCGCACCAGTAAAAGGCAACTTTGGGCTTAGGCATGAGCGGGTTCCGGGGTTCGAGGTTGGGGCGCGTGTTCGGCGCAGCCGGAGGCGCCGGAGGCCGCCTCTTGGGCAGCGACGCGTTGGGCAAAATGCTCCATTTCCCGGTCCCACTCGTGGAATTTCTCGGGGATACCGAGCGGGCCCAGCGCGGTGAGGGTTTCGGTCATCTCGTTGACGACGCGTTTGACCTTCTCGCCTTCGGCGGCGGAAATCCATTCGAGGCGGAGGCGATCGGGTTCGATGCCGAGGTCTGCCACCATCCGTTTGAGCATCTGGAAGCGCCGGAGGCACTTATAGTTGCCCTCAGCGTAGTGGCAGTCGTTGGGGTGGCAGCCGCCGATGAGCACGCCGTCGGCGCCCTTGGTGAGCGCGTCGATGACGAACTGCGGGTCGACTCGGCCCGAGCACATGAGTCGGATGATGCGCGCGTTAGAGGCGTGCTTCATGCGGGAGACGCCGGCCAGGTCGGCGGCGGTGTAGGTGCACCAGTTGCAGAAGAACGCCACAATGCGGGGCGTCCATGGGCCGCTGGAAGCGGGGGATGATCTGGTCATAAGAGTGTCACTGCTGGGTCAAGGGCGAGAAGCTCGCAATCCGAAAGCCGGGGCAGGTTAGGGGTTGTCTGGTCGCCGCGGCGGCGGTAGAGTTCGCCCGATGAAAGTCGAGGACGTTAAAGAGGTCGTCGAGCGCCAGCCGTTTCGGCCGTTTACCGTCCGGCTGAACAACGGCGCACGCTATACCTTCAGTGAGCCGAGGAATTTTGGCGCGCCGAAGAACTACCGGGTCATCTACTATTTCGGGGAAACGGACTGGGTGATGCTCGACCTCGACAGTATCGCGGAGATCATCCACCAGTAGCGCGCCGGCGGCAGTGGCGCACGACGGGTCGTCCCCCTGCGTGCGGTCTCGGGGTTGGGATTTCGGATAGGTTTCGGAGTTCATGTCAGGCCGGCACTGGAGCCAGCACGCCACGGATTTCGCTGAAGATTTCCTCGTCCTCGAAGAGGTTCTGCACGATCGAACCGCTCGGGCAGGAGGCCACGCAGGTGCCGCAGCCTTTGCAGAGCGCCTCGTTAATGAGGGCTTTCTCCCGTGTCTCGTCGAAGCTGATGGCCGTGTAGGGGCAGAGCGGGATGCAGGATTTGCAGCCGCTGCATTCGTCCGCGAGGATGTAGGCGGTGTTGGGTTCCTGCTCGATATGGCCCTTGTCGATCAGGGCCATGGCTTCGGCGGCGGCGGCGCCAGCCTGGGCGACCGAATCCGGGATGTCTTTGGGACCCTGGCAACAGCCGGCCAGGAAGATGCCGTCGGTGAAGGTGTCCACGGGTGCCAGTTTGCAGTGGCGCTCGAGGAACCAGCCTTCGGCGCTGCAGCTCAGGTTGAACATCCGCCGCAGATTCTCGGCGTCGGGGTGGGGCTCGAGTCCGACGCCGAGCACGACCATGTCCACGGGGATTTTGAGGATCTTGTTGGTCAAGGTGTCCTCCGCCTGGACGACTAACCGCCCGGTCTGGCCGTCGTCGAGGTCGGGATAGACATCGGCCACTTTACCGCGGATGAGGTGCATGCCTTCCTCGGCGATGCGGTTGTAGAACTCCTCCATGCCTTTGCCGGGGGTGCGCATGTCGATATAGAAGTTATACACTTCGGCGTCGGTATGTTCCTTGATGAGGTGGGCGAGCTTGAGGGAGTAGAGGCAGCAGACGCGCGAGCACCAGCGATTGGTGTTTTCGTCGCGCGACCCGACGCAGTGGACTATAGCGACCTTTTTGGGGCGTTGGCCGTTGCGCAGGATCAGGTCTCCCTCGGTGGGTCCAGAGGCGTTGATGAGTCGCTCGACCTCGAGGGCGTTGTAGACGTTGGGATAAATGCCGTAGCCGTAGAACGGGGTGCGCTTCGCGTCGAAGATCTTGAAGCCGGTCGCCATGATGATGGTGCCGACGGTGATGTTCTTGAATTCGTCGGTTTGGCGGAAGTCGATCGCCTTGCGGTCGCCGCAGGCCTCGACGCACGTCTTCTTGCACTTGTCGGACACGGTGTGGGAGCCGTCCGGGTTTTTGCCGCGCTTGAAGTTCAAGCAGACTTCCGGGTCGATCATGGTGACGGGCGGGATGGCTTGCGGGAAGGGCAGGAAGACCGGCTTGCGTTTGCCCAGGCCGAGGTTGAATTCGTCCGCGAACTTCGGCTCCCTGTAGACGCAGGCATCCACACACTCCTGACAACCGGTGCAGAGGTCTTCGATGATGTACCGCGGTTTCCGGCGCACGGTGACCTGGAAGTTGCCCACGTAACCGTCCACCTTGCTCACTTCCGAGTAGGACCAGAGGTGGATGTTCTCGTGGGACCCGGCGGAGGCCATCTTGGGGGAGAGCACACACATGGCGCAGTCGAGGGTGGGATAGGTCTTATCGAACTTGGCCATGTGCCCGCCGATAGTCGCCTCGCGCTCGACCAGGTAGACCATTTTGCCGGCCCGGGCCAAGGTGAGGGCGGCGTGAATGCCCGCGATGCCGCCCCCGACGATGAGGACGTTGGGGTTGATGGCGACTTTCTTCACCTCGAGCGCCTTGTGGTGAGGCACGCGATCGATGGCGGCCCGCGCCAGGGCCATGGCCTTGCGGGTGGCCTCGGTGCGGTCGGTATGGACCCAGGAGTTGTGCTCGCGGGTGTTGACCATCTGAACTTGGAAGGGGTTGAGGCCGGCGGCCTCGGCGGCCTTGCGAAAGGTGCGCTCGTGCAAGAGCGGCGAACACGCCTCGACCACGATCCGGTTGAGGCGGTTCTCGCGGATGTCCTGTTGGATCAGTTCCTGCCCGGGGTCGGAGCACATGTACTTGTAATGCCGGGAGACGGCCACATTGGGCAAGGTGGCCACATACTTGGCGACCGCGGCGACATCGACCATGCCGGCGATGTTGGTGCCGCAGTGGCAGACGTAGAAGCCGATGCGCACCGGTTCGTGTTTCTTGGGTACAATGGGTTTCATAAGTCGCTTCAGGCGAGGGATTCCGCGAGCAGTTCCACCACGTCCCGCACCACCATGGGCCGGTCGTGTGGAACGACTTTCAGTGCGTCTTCAAAACGCGACACCTCGTAGGGGCAAGCCACCGCCAGCACGTCGGCGCCGGTGGCGATCGCCTCCTTGACGCGGCGCTCGGAGAGGCGCTCGAGGCCCTTCTGCTTGTAGTAGGTGTCCAGCCACATGCCGCCCCCGCCCCCGCCGCAGCAGATCGCATTGGCGCGGTGATGGACCATCTCGACCAGCTTGACGCCGGGAATCGCCTCGAGCAAGGCGCGCGCCTCATCGTAGGAGCCGCCGGCTCGGCCCAGGCAGCAGGGGTCGTGATAGGTCACGCGGCGATCGAGCCGCTGGGTGAGGAGGGGCCGGAGCTGCGGGAGGTGACGCGCGAAGAACCCGGTCGTGTGTTCGACCGGCGCCTGCAAGCCGTACATGGGGTAGCGGATGCGGAAGGCATTGAAGGCGTGCGCATCGCCCGTGACGATGCGGTTGAACCGATATTTGTTGAAGACCTCGAGGTTGTGGGCCGTGAGCGTCTCGAAGAGGCCCGACTCCCAGGTCAGTTGCCCGCAATCGCCGGCGCATTTCTCCTCGTTGCCCAGAATGGCGAAGTCCACGCCCAAGGCGTCAAAGAGCTTGGCGGTGGCGCGACTGTTGTCTTGCCCGCGGGCGTAGAAGGAGGTGTAGCACTCGACAAACCATAGCACCTCGACCGGTCCGTTCGATTGACGCTGGGCCAAGAGCGGCACTTGGACGCCGGCGGTGGTAGCCCAGTTGGCCCGCTTGCGGGGCGACTCTCCCATCGGGTTGCCGTAACGCAGCAGGTTCTGGAGCGACTTCTGCAGCTCGGCGGGGATCTCCGACTGTTGGACGAGGGTTTGTTCCTTAACCAGGGGCAGCAGGACGTCCGTTAACCGGATCCCACGGGGGCATTTGGCCATGCAGGCGTAGCAGGCCACACAGCGCAGGAGGCTCTCCGACTGGATCACCTCGTCGAGGAAGCCCCGCCGCAACATGTTAATGACGAGTCGGGGCGAGAAATCCATGCCCTCGCCGTACGGGCAGGTGGCGGCGCAGGTGCCGCACTGAATGCAGGTCATCAGGCGCCGCCCGGCCGGCGTCTGGAGCAACGTGTCGAGCGTGGTGTTCCGATCAACCACCGTAGGGTCTAGCTGGGCGACCATGAATGTCCTTTCGATTCGAGCCGAGCGGCGGGGAGCGACAGCCACAGCTCGCGGTTGCGGGCGTTCTTCATGCGGTTTGCGGATTCGTGGCGGCGTTCCCCGCGGCCGGCGGCGCCGTCGCTTTCGCGACCAGCTCCGCAAGGTCTCGGACCGCGATTTTGCCTTCGCAACCCGTGGTCTTCACGGCGTCGCGGAACATGGCGATGTCCTTGGGGCAGGCGACCACGAAGGTCTGCACCCCCGCCAGGGCGACGGCTTCGCGAATGCGGCTCTCGGCCGGGCGTTCCTGAATTTTCTCGGTGTCCTCCATCCAGATGCGCCCGCCGCCGGCGCCGCAACAGTAGCTCCGGTCGCGGCCGCGCGGCATCTCGATCACTTCGAGGCCCAAGGCGTGCAGGACGTGTCGGGGCGCGTCATAGACGCCGTTGTACCGGCCGAGGTAGCAGGGATCGTGGTAGGTCACCCGCCCGGAGAGTTTCTTGTTCAGGGGCAACTTGCCCGCTTGCGCCAACTGGCTGAGCACCTCGGTGTAATGTTGCACTTCGGGCCGGTGGCCGTTCCAGGGATACTCGTTCTTCAGCGTGTGGTACGTGTGGGGATCGGTGGTGACGATCTTCTGGAATTTCGCCTTGGCGAGGGCCTGGAGGTTCTTGTCCCGCAGCATTTCGAACAAGCCTTCTTCGCCGACGCGGCGCACGTCGTTGCCGGCGTTGCGTTCGCCCTCGTAGAGCAGGCCGAAGTCGAGGCCCGCCTGGGCGAAGACCTGGGCGGTCTTTTTGGTGATGTCCTCGCAGCGCGGATCGTAGCTGGCGTAGTCCCCCACGAACCAGAGGTACTCGACCGCTTCCTTGCGGGCGTCCTTGATCTTGAGGCCGGAAGTCTGGGTCCACTTCGCGCGCATGCGGTCGGACTTGCCGAAGGAATTGCCGTAACGCTGCAAGTTCCCGAGCATGTCTTGGAGGGTGCGCTCGACGTCTCCCTCGCTCACCAGATGGCGGCGGAGGCTGACGATGAGCGGGACTTGCTCGTTCCAGACGGCGCAGCAATTCATGCAAGCCATACACGTGGTGCAAGCCCAGATTTCCTTCGGCGCGATGACCTCGCCGATCAGCTTCTGAGCGCCGTTCCCCTGCCGGCCGTGCAAGCCCGCGTGGATCATGTGCTCCTTGACTTTCTGAATGAGCTGCTGCGGTTGGAGCGGATAGCCGGAGGCTGTGGCCGGGCAGGCGCGGTCGCATCGGCCGCATTCGGCGCACGAGAAACCGCCGAGCAACTGCCGCCAGGTGAGCTCTTGCCAGCGCGCCGCCCCCGCCGAGAGGTCTTCTTTCGCGCCCAGCACACCCAGATCACCCACGGGCCGGGTGGCGCTCTGACTGAAGAAGACGTTGAACGGTGCCGCCAGCAGATGCAGATGCTTCGAGTAGGGCAGATACACCAAGAAGAACAGCACGACGATCATGTGGAGCCACCACATGGCGTTGGCCCAGGCGTGGGCGGTCTCCGTTGGCGTGGCCGCAAAGGCCTTCGCGAGCAGGCTCCCGAGCGGCGTCCAGGCCGAGGTATGGCCGCCTTCGCTGACGATGCGGAATCCGTTGCCGAAGAGCGTGCTCAACATGAGCACACCGATCAGGACCAGGATCAGGTTTGCGTCCAGGCTCAGATGCAGGTGAGGCGGCGCGAAGAACAGCCGCCGCGCCACGGCCACCGCCAGCGAGATCAGCACCAAGACCGAGAAGACCTCGAGGAACAGACTGACGACCTTGACTTCATCCGGATACGGCACGGGCAAGAACGGAAACAGTCCGCGCACGAGACTCCAATTGAAACAGGTCGCATAGACCAGGAATCCCCAAAAAATCAGGAAGTGGGGCAGGCCGATGGCGCGCTCGTTGAAAATGCGTGGTTGCAGCAGGACATGCCGGATCATGTGCCCCAAGCGCCGGACCGGCTGGTCAAACCGGTTCTCGTAGCGCCCTTGCCGCAACAGACCGACGAGTTGCCAGATCCGGAAGCCGAAAACGCCCCAAGCCAGGAGCGCCAGCGCCCACAACAGCACCAGACCGGGCAAACCCAACAGGTTGATGTTGACAGGGTCCATAGTCATGAATCAGCGAGGTCGGCCACCCCTCGGCGCCAGGGCGCGTCGTCCAAGACGCTGCGCTCCGCCGGCGGCGGTGGTCTGAGACTGAGGCTGTCGGACTTCGGACGTCTCATCTCGGTTCAGCCCTTTTTCGCCTTCACCTTCTCGGTCAAGGCGGGCAGCAGCTCGAGCACGTCGCCCACCACGCCATAGTGCGCGCCGTCGAAGATGGGCGCTTTGGCGTCCGTGTTGACGGCGATGATGCACTGGGAGTTCTGCATGCCTTCCCAATGCTCGGGCGCGCCGCTGATGCCCAAGGCGAAATAGACGCGCGGCTTGACGGTCATGCCGGACTTGCCGACCTGCCGGCTCAGGGGCAGCCAGCCCTGGTCAATCACCGGGCGCGACGCGCAGACCGCGCCGCCGAGGACCTGCGCCAGTTCTTCGGCCAATTCCACGTTGTCTTGGGTTTGGATGCCGCGGCCCACGCCCACGAGGACATTTTGCTTGGTGATGTCCACATCGCCGGTCTCCGGTTCGAGATACTGCTTAAAGGTCACCTTGGGCGCTGCCACGGGCAGGTCCACTTTCTCGATCGGTGGCGCCTGGTCGCGCTTGCCGGCGTCCACGGGAAAGGCGCCGGGGTAAATGCAAACGACGCCCTTCCCGTCGGCGAGTTTGACGTCGGAGTAGATCTTGCCGCCGAACAACTGACTGGTGCACACGACGCCGCCGCCTTCGGCCTTAGCTGCGCGGCAGAAGTTCACCAGGGGCAACCCGGTCTTCACGGCGAGCATCGAGCCGATGCCGGCCGCCACATTGGTGCAACCCAGCAGCACCAGGCCGGCCTGGGTTTGTTGCATCACCGCTTCGAGCGCGCCGGCCACAGCGTCCGCGGGGGCCAGATCCCACGGCGCGTCGTCGGCCACCAAGACTTTGTCCGCCGCGCCTAACTTGGCCGCGAGCGGCGCCGCTTCGGCGCCGAGGAGCACGGCGCACAAGGAGGATCCGGAGGCCTCGGCCAGCTTGCGGCCGGCGCCCAGCATTTCGAAGGTGATGTCGGTGACTTCGCCCCGGAGTTGTTCGGCCAGAACCAGGATGGTGTTTGCCATAACTTAGGTCTCCTTAGATCGCGCTGTTTTTCACCAGGATTTCGACGAGCCGGTCCGCCACCTCTTCCGGCGAGCCTTCGAGCATTTCGGCGTGGCCAGCGGCCTCAGGTTTGTAGGTGCGTTCGAGTTCAAGCTGCCGCGGGCGGTCGGGCGGCGGGACGTCCACGGTCTCGATGCGGGCGGACTTCATGGCGGCGCGCACCTTGGCGACCGGCACGTAACGGGGCGGTTTGTCGGCGGATTGAATGCCTAGCACCGCCGGGAGCGCGACCTCGAACTCCCCGCGCAGGCCCCCGGCGAATTCCTTTCGCACCGTCGCCTTGCCCTCGGCCGGCGCGATGCCGCACACGACGCCGACATAGGGCAGTTCGAGGGCGGTGGCCAGGAGCGGGGCGAGCTCGCCCTCGAGATCGTCGATGGCGTAGGAACCCGGCAGCACCAGGGTGTCCGGCGGCAGGGGAGTTGCCTCCGCTTTAAGGAAGTCGGCCAGCACTCTAGCCGCGGCCACGGTACCCAGCTCCGCCTGGTTCACCGGGAGCTTCACCGCGCGGTCGGCGCCTTTGGCCAACGCCGTGAAGAGCACGTCGTCCACCTCCGGCGCGTCCAGGGTCACGACCGTCACCTTGCCGCCGTGTTTCTCCTTGAGGAGCAACGCCTGCTCGAGGGCGTGCTCGTCCGGATCGTTGAGTTTGAACCGGAGGAACTCCGAGTCCAACGACTTGCCGTCGGCGGCGACGTTGAGTTCTTCCACCGTGTCCGGCACCATTTTGAGGAGGACGTAGAGGTTCATAAATCCAATATCCGAAAGTTGAGGGCTGCCGCCCGTCCGCGAGCCATGGAACCGTTTGTGAACGGTGAAATGGACGTCGTGGAACTCCGCCCTCCATTCGAGGAACGGACGATGGAGGGGCGAGCTCCGCGAGCCATGGAACAGTTAGTGGACAGTGAAATGGGCGTCGTGGAACTCCGCCCTCCATTCGAGGAGAGGACGATGGAGGAGCGAGCTCCGCGAGCCATGGAACAGTTAGTGGACGGTGAAATGGGCGTCGTGGAACTCCGCCCTCCATTCGAGGAACGGACGATGGAGGGGCGAGCTCCGCGAGCCATGGAACAGTTAGTGGACAGTGAAATGGGCGTCGTGGAACTCCGCCCTCCATTCGGGGAGAGGACGATGGAGGGGCGAGCTCCGCGAGCCATGGAACAGTTAGTGGACGGTGAAATGGGCGTCGTGGAACTCCGCCCTCCATTCGAGGAACGGACGATGGAGGGGCGAGCTCCGCGAGCCATGGAACAGTCAGTGAACAGTGAAATGGGCGTCGTGGAACTCCGCCCTCCATTCGGGGAGATGACGATGGAGGGGCGAGCTCCGCGAGCCGATCTCCGACGGCGCGAGTCGCCTGGGGCGGGCCCCCGGAGGCGCTTCAGTTGGTTGGGCGACGGGGTGGGCATGGTTACGAGGTTGAGGCCAGTGCCGGTTCAACCCGCTGGGCTTCCTTGATCGCAGGCATGACGGCGACCAGTTCCGAGCCGAGGCCCAGGCGCTTGGGGGGTAGGCCCAGCGCCAGACCCAGCAACTGGGTGAAATACATGACCGGCACGTTCAATTCCGTGCCGAATTCACGGTTCACTTGCTTCTGGTAACACTCGAGGTTCACCTGGCAGAGGGGGCAGGCGGTGACGATGACCGCGGCTTTCGCCTGCACGGCGCTCTCGAGCAAATTGCGCACCAGGCTCAGCGCGGCTTCGCGATTCGTGATGATCAGCGCGCCGCTGCAACAGGTCAGCCGCAGCGGATAAGGCACCGGCTCGGCACCGCAGGCGGCGACCAGATCCTCGAAAAACTGCGGTTGCTCGACGTCTTCAGCCTTGGACTTCTTCGGGCGCAGGATTTGGCAGCCGTAATAGGCAGCCACCCGCAGGCCTTTCAAGGGATGGGTCACCTTGGCCTTGACCTCCTTCAGACCCACGTCGTTGACGAACACCTCGATGAGGTGGTGGACCGTCGAGTCGCCGGAGAATTTCAGGTTGTCCTCCGCCAAAGCGTCATTGATGTGCTCGGCCAAATCGGCGTCGTGCCGCAGGTGGTCCCGGGTGAAATACATGTTCTTGTAACAGCCGCTGCACGGGGCCACGAGCGGCAGTTTCTGCTGCTCGGCCATGGCAATGTTGCGGGCGCACAACGTGAAGGCGAGCAACTCGTCCACGTGGAAATAGGCGGTGGCGCCGCAACAGTTCCAGTCCTCGAGTTCCTTGAGTTCGACGCCCAGGGCGCGGGCGGTCTCGATGGTGGAGAGGTGATAGCTGTGGGCCATCTTCTCGAGGGAACAGCCGGGGAAATAGGCGTAGCTCTTCATTCCTTGTCTCCCAGCGGGATGATGTGCTGGATCATGCGTTTGAAGTTGTCGAGCCGTTTGATCCGGGCGGGCAACAGCAGCAGCCGCCCCTTGATCATCAGGGCCGTGGCGGTTTGGGCCTCCTGGATCATCTCCGGCAGGCCGTAAGTGAACAGATAGGTGGTGGCCAACACCGGTTCGTAGGAGCGGCCGCTGCGCAGGATCGTCTTCACGAAGGTCTCGGTGAACGTGGGCCCGATCAAGTCCTCCTGCCCCTTCGCCTTCCACACCGTGTAGCGCTTGAGCCCGTACATCAGCTCCGCAATGTCAATGTTCCGCGGACAACGCACGGTGCATTGGTAGCAGGAGGCGCAGTACCAGTACGTGTTGGCCTTCAGCACCTGCTCCTTGAACCCCGCCCGGATCAGGGCGATGACCCGGCGCGGCGAGTTGTCCATAAACCCGCCCGAGGCGACCGGGCAAGTGGCCGAGCAGGTGCCGCACTGGATACAGGTGTTGAGGGGATTGCCCTTCGAGGCATAGAGCAAATGGCCGATCTCCTCGACGAAGGACACGCCGGAGTCGGGCGGCGCCGCGGCGGTCGCCGTGGCCGTGGGCGTAGGGGCGGCGTTCATGAGCTCTGGGCCTTCCGCGTGCCGGCGCTCTGCAGCAACGCCTCCACCTTCTCCAACAGCAGCTTCGGCTCGACCGGCTTCTCCACCAACTCATCCACATTCACAAAATGCGGATGCACCGCCTGGCCGGGGAACAGAAACGCCATTTGCTCGCGGATCCCCGTGATGATCAGCACCGGCAGGTCCCGCAGCTTCGGGTCCTTGCCCAGCTTGCGCGCGATCATGATCCCCTCCGCGCCGCGGCCCATCATCACGTCCAGCAACAGGAGGTCGTACGGCTTGGCCTTCAGGGCGGCGAGGCCATCCTTGGGGTTGTGGGCGACATCCACCGCGTATTTCGCTTTCACCAAGATGGCCTTGATGCCCGCCACGAAATCGGGGTCATCGTCGATGATCAGGAGTTGTTTTGGTGCGCTCATATTAAACCTTGCGTTCGGAGTTGGGAGAGGGAGGAGAATCCGCGGCGGCTGCGACCGCCGGCAGCGACAGCGTGAAGGTGCTGCCTTGGCCAGGCTCGCTCGCCGCCGAGATCGAGCCACCGTGCACCTCGGCGATCCGCCGGCTGATCGCCAGACCCAGCCCGCAGCCGCTGACGCCTTCCGGTTGCGTGTGGCCGCGCGCGAAATCCTGGAAGAGGTGGGGAAGGTCTTCCTTCGCAATGCCCACGCCGCGGTCCGTCACGGCAATCCGCACCTGGCCGTTGGCGGCGTCGGCGCGAACCTGTATGGGGCGATCGGGAAAGGAGTATTTGACCGCGTTGTTCAACAGGTTGACGACCACCTCGGCTAGGCTGCCGGCGTCGCCGTTCACCAGCGGGAGCGGCTCCGTCACCGTCGGCTCGATCGAAATCCCCTTGCGCGTCGCGTGGGGCTGAACGGATTCCACCGCCTTCGCCACCACCTCGGCCAGCGCCGTCGGCTGGAAGGTCTCCTTCAGTTTGTTGATGTCCACCGAGAACACCCGCAGCCAGGAGTGAATCAGCTTGAGCAGGTCCTCGAGCCGAGTTTGCAGCCGCGCGAAGCGTTGCTGCTGGTCCGGTGAAAGCTGCTCGTCGAGTTCGGCCACCAGCACGTACAAGTTCTGCTGCAGGGCGCCCAGCGGAGACTTCAGCTCGTGCGAAACGATGGCCGCGAAGTTCTCGCGCAGCATCTCCTGCTCGCGGCGCAACGAGAGGGTCTGCTGCACCAAGCGGTGATGCTCCAAGCCGCGCCGGGCGATCAGCCGCAGTTCGTCGGGCGTGAAGGGCTTGGGCAGAAAGTCGAACGCACCCTTCTTCATCGCCTCGATCGCCGAGCTGACCGTGGCGTAACCGGTGATCACGATGACCACCATGCGCGGATGCTTGGCACGAATCTTCTCGAGCACTTCCAAGCCCGAAAGCCCCGGCATCTTGAGATCGACAAAGACCAGGTCCGGCTGGACCTCCTCGAGCCGCAGTAAGCCCTCCGCCCCGTTGCCGGCCGTGCAGACCTGGCACGAGCCGCTCGCCAACACCTGCGTGCAGGCGTCGAGCACGACTTCCTCGTCGTCGATGACCAGGATGGTGGGGTTAGGCGGCACGGGGCAGAGTGGCGGGTTCGCCGTTGGTTACCGGCAGGCGGATGGTGAAGGTGGCGCCCTGGCCTTCTTCGCTTTCCACCGTGATGGTGCCTTTGTGCTCCTCGACGATGCCGTAGCTGATGGCCAGGCCTAGGCCGGTCCCATGGCCGACCTCCTTCGTCGTGAAGAACGGGTCGAAAATCCGATCCAAATCCTCCGTCTTGATCCCGTGGCCCGTGTCGGCAAAGCCCACCTCGACCGCGTTCTCGGCCAGCTCGTGCCGGGAGGTGATGGTCAGTTGACCCGCACCGCTCATGGCCTCGGCGGCGTTGATGATCAGGTTCATGAAGACCTGCTGCACCTGCGAGGGATCGATGCACACCCGCGGCAAGTCCGGCGCCAGACGCTTGACGATGCGGATGTTGTGAAACAAGGCCTGGTTGTCCACTAACGCCAGGCACTCGTCCAGCAACCGGTTCACGCTCGCCGGCCGCTTGTCCGGCTTGCGCTGCCGGGCAAAATCCAGCAACCCGCGAATGATGTCGCGGCACCGGTTGGCCTGCTTGACCAGCTTCTCGAGCGAAGCCCGCGTCCCGTTCGCCGCCGAGGCCTGCTCGAGCAGCAAATGCGAGTAGGTCACAATCCCCGTCAACGGGTTGTTGATCTCGTGCGCCACCCCCGCCGCCAATTGGCCAATGTGCGCCAACCGCTCCGACTCCTTGATGCGGCGGGTGGTGAACTCGCGCAGTTTGTCGTCCCGCTTCTTCAACGCCGCCGCCATGAAGTTGAACGTCTCGGCCAGCTCCCGCAGCTCGTCGTGGGAGTGGATTTCGACTTGGGCATCGAGGTTGCCGTGCGCGACTTGTTCCGACGCCACAGCCAGCTTGCGGATCGACACCGAGATGCGGCTCGAGATGAAGTACCCCAGCGCCAACGCCACCAGCGCCCCCAAGAGCGTGATGGCCAAGAAGACCAGCACCGCGCGCTGGCGGAGATCCACGTACTTCTGCTCGAGCACCCCCACATAGAGCATCCCGATGATCCGCTGGCGGAGGTCGCGAATCGGCTCGTAAGCCGTGATGTACCAATGATTCACCACAAAAGCGCGCCCGGTCCACCGCTGGCCTTGCTGCACCACCTGCCGGTACACGTCCTCCGCCACCCGCGTCCCCACCGCCCGCGAGCCGTCCTCGTTCTTGACATTGGTCGACACCCGCAGGTCGTCCTGAAAAATCGTCGCCGTCCCGATGTCCTTGCCTTCGTATTGGAGGTTTTGGAAGACGGTCTGCTTGATGCGATCCACGATCTCGAAGTTGCGGCTCAACAGCACCCCGCCATACACGATCCCAAGCAACGCCCCCGCAGGATCCAAGATCGGCGCCGCCGCCTTCAACATCAGGCCGGCGGTCTCCTCCGTCTTCTCGCGCTGCCGAGCCTTTGGGGTCTCGATGAACTTGAAGAAGGCCTGCTCGACCAACGGAGGCGACTCCCGCCGGAGGTCCTCGGCCGCCACGACACAGGGCGCCGCCAACGGTTCCTTGCGCTCGAGGACCGCCTGAATCAGTTCGTCGTGGCTCTGGTCGTCCCCCACTTGGCCCGGGTTGCTGGTCCGCAGCAACACCCGCCCGCGCGGGTCCGTAACCGTCAACACATCGAGCTTCTCGCGCTCGCGAATGCGGCCAAACGCCGCCGCTGCCTGTTGCTCATCGCCCAGCAACAACTCGTTCATCAACAACACCCGATCGCTGCTGAAGCGGACCACGTCGTTGATCGCCGCCAGCTTGTTCAGGAAAATCTCGCGCGCGGAGTTCAGATCCGTCTGCACCTTGGCCTGCGCCTCCTCGACCACCCGACCGCCAATCACCCGCACCCCCACCACGCTGAACGTGACACTCGTCAGCAAAATGATCAGCAAGAAGCTCAAGACCAGCTTCGTGGCGATCCGGATCTTGTAGGCCCCCGTCGCGCTCGGCCGAAACCGCGCCAGCCATCTGCCCGGCTGTGCCCTGCCCATGTCAGACCCGCGGGTCACGAGCCCCCCCCTGGCCCAGCCCACGCACGGGGCGTCCCGCCAGCCCTCGAGCCGGTTGGGCCACCCCGCTCTACCCGCGCTCTCGCGGGTGCGATGGCAAGGGTCGGTTGCATCGTTGCGTTCTTTCCGTTTGCTCGGCGTGGGCCGCCTCGGCTACCGCTCGTCGCATCGACTCGGCCGCCCACCCCTGCTGGATACGCCGCGCGCCAACCCCAAGCCAACCCAGTTTTGGTCAAAAGTTATCCTTTTTTGTTTTGCTGTCACAATAAGAATATCATGTTAACAACTCCCCCCGCCAACCTCCGCTCGCGCGCACGGCATGCCAGCCCGGCCAAGCCGCCCCCGCTGGGCGCCAGGGCGCGGCCTCCCAAAAAGCCGCCAACCTGCCGGGCCAGCCCGGCAGGTTGGGTCTAAACGGCTTGGATGACGCGTGTTACTTCACTGCGCCTGTCGCAGCCCACTCGACGCCACGCTGAATGACGCGTTGCACCGAGGGGTTGTCCAGGGCGCGCGCGTCGTGGCCGAAGGTTTCATGGAAGACCCGGCCCTGGCCGTAGGTGAGGGTGAAAGCCAGGGGCTCGGTGCGCTTGCTCCAGTCTGAATCTGCCTCGAGCAACACGTGGATCGGGGCATCGCCTTGGAGCTTCGCATAGAGCTCGTCGTCGGCCTCGAAGTCCTCGAGGCCTTGCGAAATGGGGTGCTCGCGGTCGACGATCTTAGCCCTAAACTGGCTGCGCGGGCCGTGCCCGGAAGTCCCCATGACCCACACCCGCCCACAGAGCCGGCGGAACTCCGGCCATTCCCGAAACGAGGCGCTGGCCAAGTGCGTGACCACGAAGCCTTTGCCGCCCTGGACGTAGCTCAGCAGGTTGGCCTTCGCCTGATCGCTAATCGTGGGCGTGCGCGCGTTGTACATGGCGAAGAACACCACGTCGTAGCGGCCCAGGCTTGCTGCGGAATCCAAAATCCCCGGGTCCTCGCAAACTCGCACCTCGAATCGGCCAGCCGCCTGGAGGATCTCGCGGGTGGCGGCGGTTACCGCCGCCCAGTTGTGCGCGGGTGACACGTCGTCACCCGTGATGAGCAGGACCTTGATCTTGGGCGGGGCGGCGTCGGCGGCCTTGGCCTGGGCGGAGAATCCCAAGGCGGCCACCACCAGCAGAGTACATAACGATACGCGCATCATAGGAGGATAGATTTAGGCTTTCTGTGTTTGTGTCTTTCAGTTGCTGCCCCAGCACGATGAGACGGCGATGGCACCTCGGTCAAGCCGCAACGGCCCATCCGTCGCCCTGGCCCAAATCCCTGGCTGCACGCCACCGCGCCTAGGAGTCCGATGACCCAGCCCCCGCACACGCCCACGCCGGGCCCCAGCCCGCTCGGCACCGCACCTACGGCTCCAACCGCCACTCCCCCAAGTGCCGGGCCAGTTCTTCGCCCACCACCGCCGAGCCCCGGGCGCTCAAGTGCGTGTCGTACAGCGCGTTGAACATCAACTGGCGCGTCCGCTCCGTCGCCTCGACCAGCGCCGGCGTGAGGTCGACAAATCCAATGCCGCGCCGGACACATTCGGCCCCGATGAAATCGGGTAGGTCCGTCGACCGCCACGCCTTCACCGCCGGCGGAGCCGCCTCCGCATACTCGACGCGGCCGTAGACCACGCGCAGCTTGCAGGGCATGTAGGCCAACCAAACCCTGAGCCGATGCTCCTCCCCAAAGGCGGCGTACGCGTCGAAGAAGATCTCCAGCGCCGATTGCATCATGGCCGAAAGCTCGCCGGGCTCGGGTGGCGCGTTGGCCAGCGTGAGCGGTACCCGGCCCGCGGCAGAATCGAAATACGCATCGACGGGAGGCGCCAACTGCTCGGCCGCCACACCCGACCGGCGCCGGAGCTCACCCAAAGCCCGCAACAGCGAGGTCTGCTTGCGGAAGCGGGGATAGGTGCGCACCTGTTTGGACTGATAGCGAACCAGGGCGCCATGCTCGCCGGCCACATCGTCCAAATCGTTGCCTTCAAAGAACACGATGACCGTCTGGCGCGTCTGGGGCGACAGACCGTAGTCCTGCAAGTAGCTCAGTTGCGTCAACGGTCCGGTGTGGCTGACCCCCAAATTCACCACCTGCTGGCCCACCCGTCGACCGAGCACCGTCGTAAACAAATCCTCGTAAGCCAAGTGCCCCAACTCCGTAAACGAGTCCCCAGCCACCGCGATCTCCCAGCCCGCCGGGCGTGGCTCGTTCCGAAAACCATACCGGTCATACCGCACCGTGATGACCGGTTCCCCCGCATACGCCGCCGTCGGAAACCCCGACTGGCGCAATAACGTCCGGATCACCGGCCCCGTCCACTCCTCGGGACCGTCTCGCCGGAAGAAGACCGTCCCCGTAGGGACCATCGGCCGGCGGAAGAATGGCGGGATCCGCCGATAAGCCTCTTCTTGCCGGCGGAAATCGAAGTCCAACCACCGAAACATGAGTTCCGCCGACGCAACCGCCAAGACCAGGCTGCTGACGGAAAGACAAATCCCCGCAGACACCCGGGCCACCACAGGCCGCCCATGAAAGGCAGCCAACAGCGGCAAGATCAACCCGAGCGCCACCAGGATATGCCGCACCTGGAGCCAATGCACCGCCAACTCGAGGCGCCGGCTAATCGCGTACGCGGCGACCAAGAGAAGGCCGCCCGCCACGACATGCAGGCCCACATGGAGTCGTCGGCGCAAGCTCTCGAGCGCCGTCCGCGCTATGGCTTCGCCAAACGATAATAGCGGGTGCCACTTTCGATGGGCAACGTCACCACGAGCAGGTCACCCTGCACTTCGGGCGCGGTGGCCACGGGCAGCCACTCCGCTGGCACCAACGCGCTCGTCTGCTCGAGCGCGAACCCTTCAGCTCGGGCCGGCCACGACAGCCGGACGTTGTTGCCGTCCCGCGCAATCCCCAGCGGCACCTCCGTGAGCGGCTTGCACTCCTCGAGCAGGTTCACCCCCGCCAATGGGCCACACGGCCGAATGACCGCATAGCGAATGCGCGTGAAGAAAATCTTGTCGTTGAGCGTGAAGCGCGCCGCCGCCTGCGGCCCTTGATTCACCCCGTTGAACTTCATATCGGCAATCTCCCAATAGGCCTCGCGCCACTGATCGGTGCCCTCGATCACGACAAAGAAACTGTCCGGCGTGCCGCTGATCCGCGTGTTGCCGCCAACCTCAGTGATGTAAACCTCCGGCTTGAACTGGCGCCCCACCAACGTGGGGTCGTCGTAGTACGTCACGCAAATCGCCAAGCGCGCCGGTGGCTGCGAGGAGGGGCCCAGCGCTTGGTCGCGGATGGCAAAGTTCAAGTACTGATGGGTAAAGCCCGCCGTGCCATCCTCGCGCGCCGGCCGCACCGCCATCCGCCGATCCCCTACCGGCCCAGCCTCCTCGACGATCATCTCCTGATCCCCGCCGCTGCTCCCAAAGTCCAACCCGTCGCGGACGTCCCGGTGCACATCCAACTCGACGTAGTTCCCGTACAGGTCCGTGCAGATGTTCGGGTCCGAATAGCAGTCGGCCAGCGGATCGATCCCCGCCAACGGGTGAGTGCCCGTGCGCAACACCCCCAACTCGAAACGCGACACAAACACCTGGCCATTCTCAGAAGCAAACCGCGGTCCCGCAGTCAGTGCACCCGCATTGACCCCTCTGAGGTTCACCGCCGGCACCACCCAAGACCGACGAATCCACCGGCCCGTCCCCTCGCACAAGTGGCGCTGGTTGATGGGGAAGATGCCGATCCCGCTTAGTTCGTCGGTGGCGTACGCCTCGGGGCCGAACCACACCCCGGCCCCAGCAAAGGCCGGGTCGTCGTAGAAATCGACGCACACCTTCATCGACCGCGGATCGTTGCAGGGCTTCCCCAAGTAGTTGTCCGTGACGCCGAAGTTCAGGAAGATCCCGTTCGGTCGCACCGCGCGCCGCTTGTCGCCCGCCGGGCCCACGTTGTCCTCGTAGGTCACCGTCTGATCGCCGTTGTCGATCACTTGCATATGGTCCGCGACGCCCGTGCCGATATCGATACGGGCGAGATTGGTCTCCGGCTCCGGATCGCAGACCTCCGCCGGGGAGAACTTGTTGATGTCCTCCGGCGCCCCAAAGGCGCCTTCGTCCCCAAAGGCCACCACCCGCACAATCAGGTTCGGCACGCCCTGAAACCGGATCGTGCCGCCGTTGACGCCGCCGTATTGAGTGTTGCCCTGCGCGTTGGCGGGGATCGAACCGACATACCGCGTTCCGTCGGAGGCACGAATACCATTCGGGATGCGAAACAGGACCCAGTTCCATTTCTTGTTGTTGGCCTCGATCGGTACCTGGCCTCCGTTGGGCGCGGGCGGCCCCGGCAGGGTCCCGGTCAAGAAGTTGAAGTTCCGCGGCTGGCCTTGCGCATTGAACAAGGCCGCGTCGCCGTACACTTGGACCAGGATGTCGATAAACTCCGAGTTGGCCCACACCCAATACTCCAAGTCGGCCACGTTCAGGTACGTCCCCGTGACCTTCTTCGCCAAACGGCCCCCAATGCTGATGTCCTGCGTAACCTGGTCCCCGCCCGTAAGCAGTCGCAGCGTGTCCGCCTGCCAGTTGAAACTTGGCGGCTCTAAGAGACCCGTCGTGTCCACGTAGTGCACCAAGGCGTTCGGATTGACTGTGGTCGGCCAGTTGTCGGGACTGAACGGACCGGTTTGAGCGCACAGGCTCACCGCGCCCAGCGCGGCCCCCAGCGCCAGAGCTGTCAGGTTTGAGGTTTTCATGGGCTTGATCTGAAGTGAAATGTAGGTCCTCTTGTAGTTCTTTCCCACCAACGCCGGCAAGCAAAAAGACTTCCGTCCCAACCCCGCCTGCGCTAGGAAGCGGAGCGATGAAACCCTCGCCCACTCCGCCTCCGCCGCTCCGAGCCCTGGTCTGCTGCGCTGCGACCACCCTCGCTTTCGCCACGATCGCCGCCAACATTGCCTCGCCCCCACTCCCCAACCGCACCCCGCAACCCGGCGAAGTCGGCTACCGGCCCGCCCACGGCTCGACCAACCGCTTGAACCCGCCGTCGTGGATCTGGCTCCACGAACCCGGCGCCCACACCTACACCGTCCAGTGGGCGCGCCAGGCCGACTTCAGCGACGCCACCACCGCCGCCGACTTCCCCTGGAACACCTACACCCATCACGAACCGCTCCCGCCCGCGACCTATCATTGGCGCTATCGCTTCGTCACCAAGGATAACCGCACCTCCTCGTGGAGCGCCCCGCGCACCGTGACCGTCCCCACCGACGCCACCCTCTTTCCCATGCCCACCATCGCCCAGCAGCGCGCGCGCGTGCCCGCCGATCACCCGCGCCTGTTCCTCCGACCCGAAGACCTGCCGCGGCTCCGTGAACTGGCCGCCGGCCGCGAGGCTGAGCGCTTCACCCAAATCCGCGCTGCCGCCGACCGCTTCATCGCCAATGGGCCCACCCCCGAGCCCGAGCACCTGGGCTCGGCGCGCGATAAAGACAACCAAGAACTCATCAAGTATTGGTGGCCCAATCGGGTCCAGACCGAGCGCGCCTGCCAAGAGGCCGAGACCGTCGCGTTTGTGTACTTGCTCACGGGTGAACCGAAGTACGCCCAGGCCGCGCGACGCTGGATCTTGCACCTGGCAGCCTGGGATCCAGACGGCCCCACCAACTTCCGGCTCAACTGCGAGGCCGGCAAACCCCTGCTTTACCGCTTGCCCCGCGCCTACGATTGGGCCCACGCCGCCCTATCGCCGGCAGATCGTCAACAGGTCGCCACTGTCATGCGCCGACGCGCCCAAGACGCCTGGGAAAGCGGCGAGGTCGCCCAAGGCGTCGGCCACTTGAATCGTCCCTTCAGCAGCCATGGCAATCGCACCTGGCACAAACTCGCCGAATGCGCCATTGCCTTCCTAGGCGACATCCCCGAGGCATCCACCTGGCTTGACTATGCCGTCAACAAGTTCTACGCCTGTTACCCCGTCTGGTCCGACGACGACGGCGGCTGGCACGAAGGCGTCAGTTACTGGGCCGGATACATGAACAAAGCCGTCTCATGGCTTCAAGTCGCCCAGTCTGCCCTCGACATCGACGGCCTCAAGAAACCCTTCTTCGATCAGGTGGGCGATTTCCCTCTCTACATCGCCCCGCCCGGTTCGCCCAACGAAGGCTTCGGCGATCTCTCCCATAACACGCCCTCGGCCGGTTGGGGCGCTTTGCTCGAATACTTCGTCCGCACCAAGGGCCAACGCCACGAAGGCGCGTCCGCCGCCTACTGGCGCTGGTGGATGGACCGATGGCGCATGCGCGGCCCCGACGGTGTGATCGGCTTCTTGTACGCGGCGAACCTCCCGGCCCTGCCCGACCCCGAGCCCCCGACCAACCTGCCACCCTCGAAGGTCTTTCGCGGCATCGGCGTCGCCAGCCTCCATACCACCCTCCTCGACAGCCGTGACGACGTCCATTTCCTGTTCAAATCCAGCCCCTTCGGCACCCAGAGCCACGGGCACAACCCCCACAACAGCTTCCAACTCAACGCCTACGGCGAAGCCCTCCTCACCACTTGCGTCTATCGCGACCTTCACGGCAGCAGGTTCCACTATCAGTGGGCCCATAGCACCCGCGCCCACAACGCCCTCCTCGTCAACGGCGAAGGCCAAATCAAACATACCCCGGCACCCCACGGTAGCATCGACCACTTCCAGCTCACGCCTGACTGGGACTACCTGGTCGGCGACGCCACCGATGCCTATGGCGGTCGCCTCACCCGGTATCGCCGCCACGTCGCCTTCCTGAAAGGCCCGGCGCCCATCCTGGTGCTCTACGATGACCTCGCGGCCAAGGAACCAAGCACATTCCAGTTCATGCTGCACGCCTTCAAACCCTTCGCCGTCAACGAACCCAACGCCACCCTCCGACTCGACCAGTCCCAGGCCGGTGTGGTCGTCCGTTACCTGTCCCCCCTCCCGCTCCGATTCCGACAATGGGACGGCTACGACCCCCAGCCGAGTCGCGAGTTCCCCAACCAGTGGCACCTCGAAGCTGGCACAACCGACCAGCGCACTCAGCTCGACATGCTCACCGTCCTGGTTCCGCACCGTGCTGGTGAGGCCGCGGCATGGACCGCTGAACGGCTCGATAACCAGACGGCCGTGGGTGTGCGTCTTGCCGCCGCTGGCAAGCCCATGATCATCGCCTTCCGCAAAGCGGGCGTAACCGGCCCCGCCTCGTTGGGCGGACTCACCTTCGATGCGCCGATGCTCCTCCGCGCAGCGCCACCCGAGCGTTAAGCTCTTACCGCCCTGCGCCCCGGTCCGGCGTTCGCTCCGTGGCCCCATTCCTTCCTTCCTGGCTGCCGCTTCCTGCGGCTCAGGACGGACTCCGGCGCATAGCAAAAGCCTGTCAGCCAGAACGCATTAGATATCGACACTGGTTTAAAGTCGTTGACAGTTCCTTAACACCCACAGCGAGCTTGCGCGGCACCGCCGCCGGGCCCCAGTGTGGGCCCAGTTGCGCATGCGCATGGACCCACGCCGCAAGAGCCTGATGGAGCTGCACACTGCCGTCCTGCTTTGGGGTGGCACGGCGTTGTTTGCCAAATGGATCGCCCTGCCCGCCTATCAAATTACCGCGCTGCGGTCGGTGGTGGCCGCGCTGGCGCTGGCCGGGGTGCTTTGGTGGCAGCGGCAAAGTCTTGCGCTCGCTAACCGAGGTGACCTCTGGACCTTACTGGTCGGCGGGGTAGCCCTGGCGGCTCATTGGGTGACCTACTTCCACTCGATGCAGATCTCGACCGTCGCTTTGGGTATCCTGTCGCTGCATACCTATCCGGTCATGACGGCGCTGGCCGAGCCGCTGTTGTTCCGGGAGAAGATCGAGGGGACTGATGTGTGGCTGGCGCTCATCGTGTTGGCGGGCGTTGCCGTCCTGGTGCCGGAATGGTCGTTGTCCAACCGGGCGACGCAAGGGGTGCTGATCGGCGTCGTTTCGGCAGCGTGCTTTGCCGCACGGAACATCCTGACGCGCGGAGTGGTCAAGGCGTACGGCGGCAGCAAGGTGACCTTCTATCAACTGGCAGCCTCGGTGGGGGTCCTGTTGCCGTTCGCCTTGGTGCTCGGAGAGCCCGTGACGACGCAGGCTGGGATGCAACTGGTGGTGCTCGGGGCCGTGTTCACAGCCCTGCCGCACACGCTTTACACCAAC
>Ga0194113_10000270_pt1 | contig 64530 bp, 60 predicted proteins | sample TA2MahC200mmetaG_FD_146193 | JGI IMG/M metagenome (GOLD analysis project Ga0194113, IMG submission 146193) | Freshwater microbial communities from Lake Tanganyika, Tanzania - TA2015017 Mahale Deep Cast 200m | ecosystem: Environmental > Aquatic > Freshwater > Lake | place: Tanzania: Lake...
CCAGGCGGATGAACCCGTATCTAACCGCTAAGTTGGGAGCCAGGAAAAGAGAGGCTGGGGTCTGCCCACCGGTGTAAGTGAAAGAAATTTAGCCGGAGCTATTGCTCTTCAGGATTATAGTATGTTGGTCAATTTGTTACACGAAAAGATGAAAGGTGTAGACTATAACCCCCGAAATTTACTCATTGAGCATGAACATTCCATATTCAAAATTCAAAGTTCGGACCGGAGTAAATCTGACGCAGACATAATCTTTATCTCCTCATATCGGCTAATTAAAGGAACGTGCTTTGTAACCACATATGCCCCAACCTCATATTCTTGCCAATCAGCTTTCAGGTTTAGAATCTCCCCGAAAACCTCAGGGTTATCATTAAAGAACCTAAGTCTATCCAATTGACGCTTTGATTCTGCAAGTAACCCCTGACTAGGATCAAGCAATTCTTGTTGAACGAGCGTATGAGCGGAGATAGAGGAGGGAGCGGGGTCGCGAAACTTGGCGTCGGCCAAAATGATTCTCTTCTTGGTTTCTGAGACCTTCATTATGTCGTATTCAAAGGTTTTCACGCTAACTGGCTCATCAGGCCCCCCATAGCCATGCTCAGATATCTTCGATCGCAAGTGACGCTCGAACGCCCTTCCGGTTTCCTCCTTCTTCTTATGTATCCTCGTGCTACCACCAGCTTTCTTCGCACCCGACACTTCGTAGTGACCGTGTAAGTATATTATGAAGAAAAGAAGGGTTAAACGATCCATGATTATCTTGTCGCCAGCCCTAGCCATGATCGGCACCTTCTGGCCGCTGCTAATATACTCGTTGAGAAAATCTTCGAAAGATTTTACCGCTTTGGGCTGAACAGTATAGTGACGCTCAACATTTGAGATAGGTACTATCAGCGTATTGTTGTTTGGGATGCTGAGGAAAAAGCTCAGCAAAGCAGCCACATCACTCGCATCGCATTCATACCTGTATTGCTTGGCCGTCCTGTAGTTGAGCGCAAAAGCGTACCTCAAAGTCAGTACATAGGGCCACAGGCTGTCTAGGAAGTCAGCATGGTCAATGCCGGGTGCCAGTTCGACATCTGTGGTAACTAGCTCCTGAATATCCTCAAATTCGAACAGTTCAGAGATGTCTTTTAATGACTCTGAAGAAACGAGCCCATAGCTCTTTTGCATATCGCTGATAACGTTGAGATATTTCATAACCAGCACTTTCGGCTTCCCGGGGTCTTTAATCCAAATATAACGTCCTTCTTTCAAATCATCGATGAAGTTCAGGTACTTGGTAAGTCCCTTTGCCCGTTGGTAAACTGACTCGAAAAGTGCCTTATCCTGTTCACTACCATTGGGTAGCTCAACGTTCAATATCATCAGAAGTTCGCCGAGAGCAAGTAAGTCAGGAAGTGATAGCATGATCCCAGGTTCTATTGCAAAGGCAATCAGCGCCTTCCGCTTCTCGTAGATAAATAAGGCTAGCTCAGTTGGGTCACACCTTTTTATGTCTGAGAGTAAGCTTGCACGAGCTGTGTCTAACTCGCGGTACAGTTGTGGGGAACCACTCTCAGTCGGGTCATAGAAGTCAAGACCTTGAGGGAACTGACCGCAGTCCTTATTAACGCAAATATCGGAACCATTCTCTTCTTTAACATATAACAGACTGCCGCATTCTTTACATAGGTATTCAGAATCATAGTTGTTAGGGTTCCATAGACCGCTACCATTCATCACTTACCCCGTTTCTGCAGCTCTTCGTTGGACGTATTTTAGAGGATCACTCGCTCAGTAGCTTCACCGTATTTGAGTTCAGGGGCAGCGTTTTCAGAAAAGAACAGACAAGACTCATAGGTTCTATTGAATATGCTCTCATACTGTGCTCTAATGTAGCCTAGACCCAGCCTGTAGTTTGGAATTCCAGTGTGAATAGTCCCTTCATACATGGTATCGCGAAGCGCAACTTCTACGGCTGTACGGCAAATTGCTCTCTGTCGTACTCTAAGCTCATGGTGTTCGGGATCTTCTATCCAACATCGTAAGTTTAGAGCTGGTCCTTTTCCGATGTTTATCCAACCTAAATCTACTTCTAGTTCATTTGGAGTTTGCTTTTGTCTTCTAACCTCAAGCGTAACCACAGGAGCGGCACTGTTCACTTGTTGCTCACCCATTATTCTAGCCTGCTTTTCTGATGTCTTAACAATTTGGAAGGTAAAAAAAGCATAAGCAGCAGTCACATAGACCAGAGCAGCTGTTAGTGCCGCTATAAAAGCCTGCTCCAGCCCAACGTAGCATCCTACGCTGACCCCCACGATGGCAATTACAAGCACAAGACACCCTATAAATACAGCTAATTGAAGTCTAGACATTATTGCTCAACCTTGCCCACATTTACTTTGCTACCACCATTTTAGCAGAATGACTAAAATGTATCACACGTTATGACGAATTGTGTCACGTGGTAGCCAGCTTCCTCACCCTCAAAAGTCTATTTGGCAAACGGCCAACCGTGCTAAAGACTTGGCACCTGGACGAGGCTAAAGCCTCGTAACTACAGGAGATTCCTCGCTGCGCTCAGAATGACAAAAAGAAGGCTCTGAATGATACGGCTATTTGCCTTCATTGGACAGGTCTAAAGACCTGTCCCTACACTTTAATGGGTATGCCGGCTGTCAAGAGGTAGACCTCGGTGGCATGGTTTGCGATGAGCTGGTTGGCTTTGCCCAGCAGGTCGCGGTAGATGCGGCCAAGCCTGGTCTCGGGTACCAGGCCCATGCCAACCTCGTTGGAGACGATGATAAAGCTGGCATCTAGCTTGTCCATGCAGGCGAGAAGCTCGTCTATTTCAGTTGTCACTCGTTTTTCAGCTTCCGGGTAGGCAAGTTCGCCATGGAGCAAGTTGGAGACAAGCAGGGTGAGGCAGTCTATGATTACCACCTCGGCATCGCCGATCTGTTTCTCTATTTCTTTGCCAATGCCGGTTGATATCTCCAGTGTTCTCCAGCTTTTGGGGCGGGCTTTTTTATGCTCGGCAATCCGAGCTTGCATCTCTTCATCCAATGCCTCGCCGGTAGCGACAAAAAGAACTTTGTCACCAAGCTTTCCAGCAAGTTGCTGGGCGAAATGGCTTTTGCCGCTGCGGGCACCACCGAGTATGAAGATTGATTTTTTAGCCAAGGCTGTACTCCAATATGTCTAAAGACCAGTGGTCGTCTCTGGCTACAGGGACTGCCTTGCCGATTCTTATGGGTCTCTTGAAAGTTGGCCCGTCATAAACAAAGGTGTGGAATTCTCCGGCTTCGCCGCAAACGTCAATATTTAGCCTGGAAGCAAGCTGGCCGAGTTCAGAGGCCAGTTTGCTGTCCACCTGCCTGCCCAGCCACTCTTTGCCGAAGAATTGAGCTTTGACGCTGACCACAACGGCTTTGAAGCCAGCCTCGATGAAGTTGGTTAGAAGCTTGGCGCTGTCCATATCCCACAAGGGCAATATTGCTTTGACGCCTGCTTCGCCGCAGACCCTGTCTATCCAGACCTTGTGTTCCTGAAGGTAAATATCGCCGGTAACCAGGCCTGTAATGCCTTTGAGCTTCAGTTTTCTTAAGGCGTCTTTGAATCCAGCTTCATAGGTTTCCCAGGTGACTTCTTGCTGGAGTATGGGCAGTCCGATGGCCTGTGCCTGCAAGGCTATCAGCTTGTGGTCTAGGCCGTGAGACATAGCCCTGGTTGAATCTTTATTTATGAAGTTGAGCAGATAGCTTACCTTCAAGCCCTGGGAAATCGCTTTCCAGAGGGCGAAGCAACTGTCTTTGCCACCGCTCCACGAAGCCGCGTATTCGGTCATTATAATCCCCCGAGCAAGATTAGGAGCAAAAGTACCAAAACCTCAGCCAGCTCGTTGATGGCCCCGTAATTATCGCCAGTGAGTCCGCTCAGGCGGGAGCGGAAGTAGCTGGCGATGCCGAAAGCGATAAGCCATAGAGCTGCCATCAGCACCAGCCCCCACCACTTCAGTAAGACTACGGCGGCAATCAAAGCTATGGCTGTGGATATGGTCAGTCTCTGCCAGCTGGCACCCTGTTTGAAGGCCAGTCCCATGCCGGAGCTCTTGGCATAGGGAAAGGTGAAGATGATGCCGACCATTGCCCAGCGGCTTAAGGTGGGCATAAGTAGAAGCGATGGCAATATCGGTGCGGAAGACAACGAAGCATATTTGAGCAGCAGCAGGAGGATGGCGCCGCCGATGCCGAAGGCACCGACCTTGCTGTCCGACATTATGGCCAGTCTTTCCTCCCTTGATTTGCCGGCGATGACGCCGTCGCAGGTGTCAATGAAGCCGTCGAGGTGATGGGCGCCGGTCAGGATAACTAGAGCTATGATAAGCAGGGCGTTTACTACGGGAGGGGGCAGAATCAGGGTCAAGCCATAGTGAAGGCTAAGCAGAATGGCGCCGAGAATTAAGCCCACAAGCGGGAAATAGGTCAGGGATTGGCCAGAGGTCTTAGCTGTGACCTCATGGCGAAGAGGGGTGGGAAATATGGTTAAGAATTGGAGTGCTGCCCAGAATCCCATTTTTGTTTTTGTACCTTACTTCGATAATCTTATCTGTCATTCTGATCCCGATTTATCGGGAGAAGAATCTAGAGACCCAGACCCTTCACTTCGTTCAGGGTGACAAACAAGCACCTTTCTTATTTACTTGGCATTGGCTTGGCTTCAGAAACGCCGGCTTCAGTGAATGTAGCCATCTGACTCAAAGTCCTGACCGCAGCTTCAGCCAGAAAAATGCCCATAACAGCGCCGGTGCCTTCTCCCAGCCGCATGTTCAGGTTGAGCAGCGGTTTCAGTCCGAGGAACTGGAGCAGTAGCTCATGTCCTGCCTCTGCCGAGAGATGGGCGGCAATAAGGTAATCTTTGGCCTGGGGTGACAGACCAGTGGCGATGAGCGCCGCAGCCCCCGAGATGAAGCCGTCAATGACTACCGGGATTCTATAGGCAGCACCGGCCAATATAATTCCTGTCAAACCGCCGATCTCGAAGCCACCGACCTTAGCTAATACATCTATCGGGTCTTTAGAATTTGGTTTGTTCACCGATAAGGCTTTCTCTATCACTTTGATTTTGTGGGCAAACTGTCTATCACCAATGCCAGTGCCACGACCGGTGACTTTCTTGGCTGCTCTACCGCTGATGGCAGCGAAGATGGCACTGCTGGCAGTAGTATTGCCGATGCCCATATCTCCAGTGCCGATGATATCGAGTCTCTTGCCCAGCTCGGCTTCAACAACCTGGATGCCGGCCTCTATGGCATCTATGGCTTGCTGACGGGTCATCGCCGGTCCCTGTGTCATGTTCTTGGTGCCGAAATCAATCATTTTACATAACAATCCGGGCAGCGGCTGAAAACCGCCTTTTACTCCCATATCTACTACTATAACCCGAGCACCTATCTGACCGGCCAGGACATTTATGGCGGCACCGCCTTTGAGAAAGTTGAGGACCATCTGGCGGGTTACTTCCTGGGGGTAGAGGCTGACCGTTTCAGCAGCGACACCATGGTCAGCGACCATGGTTATTATGGTTTTGTGCTCCAGTTTAGGTTTAACTTGACCTTTAATGCCAGCAATCTGAATTGATAACTCCTCCAGCCTACCTAAGCTGCCATGTGGCTTGGTCAGGCTGTTCTGGTGCTGTCTGGCAGCTGTCATCGCCGATGCATCTAAGGGTTTTATCGCTTTTAGTATTCTGTCTAGGGAATCAGACATGAGTATTGCTCCTTTCTGAGATTGCTTCGCTTCGCTCGCAATGACAGGAGGGGATTGTTAGACATTTGAACCTGCTATCAGTATTCGATGCCACGCCTGGCACTTGTTCCCTCGGTGAAGGGGTGCTTAATCATTAGCATCTCGGTAACCAAATCAGCACGTTGAATTATCTCTGGAGGTGCCTTCCGTCCGGTCAAGACCAGTTCAACCGAGCTAGGTTTCGCATCCAGCAAGTCTAACACCTGTTTAACAGTTATCAAGCTCTGGTTGATGGCGACGAAAATTTCATCAAGGATGACCAGGTCATATTTGGCGCTGAGTATCTCTTGTTCAGCGTAGGCTAGCGTCTGCTGGGCCTCCTGGCTTAATTGTTCTTTAGATTTCTGGAAACTATCGCCTACGCTTACCTGGACTATATCAAAAGGGTGATACTGTGATGCGAAGAAGTGTTCACCGCAAGGTTGACCTTTTAAGAATTGGATGAAGGCTACTTTCATGCCTTGTCCCACGGCTCTTATCGCCAGACCTAAAGCGGCTGTAGTTTTGCCTTTACCGTCACCTGTATAGACATGAACGAGACCCTTGGAATCTTTTTCAACCATAATTCCTCCCATTGCGTTTATTAGTTATTTAATTATCCTACTTGTCATTTATCCTACCTGTTATTTATCCTACCTGTCATTCTGAGCGAAGCGAAGAATCTAGTCCCCCTCCCTTACTGGATTTACCCGGAGCGAGATTCTTCGGTCGCTCTGCTCTCTCAGAATGACAAGAAGCACATGGTCAAGGTTATAATTAAGCATCTCATTTTCTACCCAACGTTATTTTGTAGACTTGGGACATATCGAGGTTCTGCCGGATTATACTGGCTAGTTTATCATATTTTTCCTGTTTGTTTGTTGATGGAGCTGAGATTATTGGTAAACCCCGGAGCTGGCGCAGCTTGTTCAGGAGTTGGTGTGTAAAATTGGCATTATGAAATAAGCCATGAATATAGGTGCCGAATACAAAGCCGTTACTGCTGACGGCACCGTCGAAATAATTGGCTTTCCCTTGAGGCGTTTCTAGAATCTGGAATGCTGGCTGGCAGTTCTGGGTTCGGGTTTGCCCCATGTGGATTTCGTAGCCAGTGACCTCTATGCCTTTTAGGCCTTTGAGTAGGCCTTCATCGGCGGCCACCTGAGCTTTGACCTGGGTAGTCGTTTTGGCGTGATTAAAAATGGTTGTGCTATTGAGCAGGCCCAGCCCGGCGATGCTGTCATGCTTGGACTCGACTTTATCAGGGTCGTGGATGCCCTTGCCCAGCATCTGATAGCCACCGCAAATACCAATTATTGCAGTGCCGGACTTGGACCTGTGGATAATGGCTTGCGCCAGCTCTTGCTGCTGTAAATAAATTAAGTCGGCGATGGTACTTTTAGTGCCGGGCAGGATAAGCAAGTCTGGATTTCCCAGTTCGGAAGCTCTGGTTACATAGCGGACAGTGCAATCTTGCTCTTCTAAGGGGTCGAAATCATCGTAGTTAGAAATGTGGGGTAAGCGTATCACAGCCACATCAACAGTTCCATTGGCCGAGCGTGCTGATCGTTCATCAAGATAGACCGAGTCCTCCTGGGCGATGGCGATGCCTCGGAAATAGGGGATTACTCCTAGGACTGGCTTGCCGGTGCGTTTCTCTAAGATGTCCAGCCCTGGCTTCAGCAGCTTCAGGTCACCGCGAAATTTATTGATGATGAACCCTTTGATGAGGTTACGCTCTCGTTTGGTCAGCAGCTCCAAAGTGCCGATGAGGGAAGCGAAGACGCCGCCGCGGTCGATATCACCGACCAGGAGGACAGGAGCGTTAGCCATTTTGGCCACTCTCATGTTGACTATTTCCCTCTTTTTGAGGTTTATCTCTGCCGGACTGCCGGCCCCTTCGATGACCACGATATCATAGGTAGAGCGCAGTCGGTTTAAAGAGTCCTCGATTATCTTCAGCAGATTGGGGGTGTGGTTATAGTATTGGCTAGCCTCCAGGCTTTTGGCCACCTTGCCTAGGACGATTACCTGTGAACTGGCCTCGGCTTCGGGTTTAAGCAAGACTGGGTTCATGTAGACCGAAGGTTCAATGCCGGCTGCCTCAGCCTGTACTGCTTGAGCCCGTCCGATTTCGCCGCCTTCTTTAGTGACGAAGGAATTTAAAGCCATATTCTGCGCTTTGAACGGGACGACCTTGAAGCCGTCTTGACGGAAAATACGGCATAACCCAGCTACAATGATGCTCTTGCCTACCGATGATGCAGTACCCTGTATCATCAAAGTTTTAGCTGGCATGGCTTAGAACCTCCACCTCTTTTATAGCTTCGGTTAGCTTCTGGCATTCCGGCAAGGTGCGTGGTGCCAGACGTATGTATTGGGGCAGGCCGAAGGAGGTACAATCACGAACCAAAATACCCTTCTTTAATAGAGCTTGTCCGAAGGCTGTGGCATTGCCGACCTTGACTAGGAAAAAATTGGTTTGTGAAGGTAGTGGCGGTAGCCCAAGGCGTTCTAGTTCTTTTATTAGAAAATCCTTGGCTTCTCGGATTTTGCTACTGCACTCCTTGAGATAGCTGTCAGCATTCAGGGCAAGGATGCCAGCTTTTTGGGCTGGGGCGTTAACATTCCAAGGTGGACGGACACGTTTCAGGACAGAAATAATTGACTCGGCAGCTATGGCGTAGCCGAGGCGCAGTCCGGCTAGGGCATAGTCCTTGGTCATTGACCGCAGGATGACCAAGTTGCCATGATTTACCATGTCTTGAGACGACCACGCATTTTCAGTGAAGGCGATATAGGCTTCATCCAGTATGACAAGGCTGTCTTGGGAACTTGACATAATCTGCTCAGCTTGTCCCTTTGACATATATTGCCCGGTAGGGTTATTGGGATTGCATAGAAAAACGCCTTTAGGTCGGTGTTTCTGGATTAAGTCTGTCATTTTAGTCACATCTATCTGGAAGTCTGGCTCTTTGAGGACTGGCTGCTTCATCACTTGAGCAGCGACAAGGTGACAGGCAATCTCATACTCGCCATAAGTGGGCTGAGGGATGAGGACTAAATCATCAGGGCCAAAATAGGCAATGGCCAGCAGCCTGATTAGCTCAGTCGAGCCATTGCCTACTATAAGATTGTCTGGAGCTATGTTTAGCTTTACAGCCAGTGCTTGCTTTAGTTCACTGGCTTCAGAGTCAGGATAGCGTTCGATTAATGTATCGGTTAAAGCTTCTCTTATGCCTGGTGGTGACCCGAACGGATTACAGCTAATGCTGAAGTCGAGGATAGCCTCTAGGGAAACACCAAGCTTCTTTAACTCCGCGTAGTCTATGCCACCGTGAACGCAGGGGGTAAGTTTGTTTATAGCTGGTCTAGGTTGCAACAAAAGATATCACCTCAGCTAAGATAGATATTAAGCACCAGATAATGGCTGCTACAACAATAATTTGTCGAGAAGCGTCAATAGTATCAAGTGACAGGGGAAAATGGTTGTCACCCAGCTTGTAATGCCCCGCTTTTTCTAATTGTACTCCCAGGGCGCCGGCGATGGCGCCCATTGTCCAGCCGGCATTAGGACTTTCTGTTCTGTTGTGGTCGCGAATCATAATATGCCAGGCTTGCGACGTGTTTTTTCGGCATATCAGAGAAGCTAGAATTATTATTAAGCCGGTAATCCGTGCTGGGATGAAATTGGCCACATCATCCAGTCGAGCGGCAAACTTGCCTAAGTATTCCCATTGCCCGTGGTATCCTACCACAGCATCAAAGCTATTTATTATTCGGTAGGCTATTGCACCGGGCACGCCGAAGAGGAAGAAGTAAAATAGAGGAGCTACAAAGCTGTCACATATATTTTCGGCTGCTGACTCTACCGCAGCCGATATCACCTGGCTTTTGTTGAGTTCATCAGTGTCACGACTGACCAGAGACTTCAAGCTTATGCGTGCCTGGGTCAGTTTATCTCTGGCTAAAAGTCCTCTAACTGCATCAACGGCTTGCCTAAGTCCACGTAAGGAAAAACTGAATTTCACTAAGAGCCCGGCGACAATGACGTAAACTACGGGGTTAAACTCTCTCAGGTAGGCAAGCAAGAAGTAAACGGCTGTGACAATTAGTCCAAGCGTTATTAAAACCATACTGACACCGTAGGCAAGCTGCCTGAGCTTGCCCCTTTTCGGAGCCAGTCTTGTTTCCAGGGAGATGAGCTTTCCCAGCCAGGCTACGGGATGCCAGGCATTGGGTAGCTCACCAAAGATAAGGTCAAGGGCAAGAGCTATGAGTAGGATAACAATGATTTCCATGATTTCTAAAACACTTTTCTATCTTTGTCAGACACGATAAGGGTAGCGGGCAAGTCATTAACCGGATGTGGATAGACATAGACTTCAGCCCCATAAACCTCCTTGATAGTCTGGGCGTTGATTACTGCCTTAGGAATCCCGTGGCAGTAAACTCTTCCATCGCTGAGCATTACCAGTCGGTCGCAATACTGGGATGCTAGGTTTAAGTCATGAAGTGTCACCACCACAATTAACTCTTGTTCACGGCATAGCTGACGAGCTAAATCCAGAGTTTCTATCTGGTAATTAATGTCTAGATTGGCAGTAGGTTCATCCATAAGCATTATTTTTGGTTCCTGGGCTAAGGCACGGGCGATGGTCAGGCGCTGTCTTTCGCCTCCGGACAGCTCGCCAACTCTGCGCTCAGCAAAGGCGAGTGTCTGGGTGGCTTCCATGGCTTTTTGGACAGTAGCTAAATCCTTTTCTCCTTCATAACGCAGTAGTCCCAGATGTGGCGTACGTCCCATAAGCACCACCTCAAGAGCAGTGAACAGCTCGGGTAAGGTTGGATTTTGAGGAACAACAGCTACTAGCCGAGCTAAGTCCTGCCGGTTCATACTAGCTATGTCCTTACCGTCAAGGAAAATTTGCCCTGAGATGGGCTGGATCAGTCGGGTTATGCCTTTGATCAATGTTGATTTACCAGAGCCGTTAGGTCCGATAATGCCCAGCATTTCACCCGGTTTGGCTTCGAGACTTATGTTATGGAGCACCGCTCGTTTGGTGTAGCCTAAGCTGATGTTATCTAATCGCAAATTGAACATTTAAAATATCGCCCTCTTCTTTTGTCGTAAGAGATAGAGAAAGAAAGGAGCCCCTAGGAAGGCGGTGATCACGCCTACGGGTATTTCGGTGGGTGCCAGCATGGTTCGGGCGGCAGTATCGGCTAAGATCAAGAAGATGGCACCGGCGAAGGTGGCCAGCGGTAAAAGAAAGCGGTGGTCGGGACCCCAGATGAGCCGCACTGTGTGGGGAATAATGATGCCAACAAAGCCGATGATGCCACAGAAGCAGACTGCAGCAGCGGTTATCATGGTTGCAGCTCCAAGCAGAATCAGCTTGACCTGTTCCACGTTGATGCCTAGCTGTTGTGCTTGCTCTTCGTCAAGCTGCATTACATTCAAGGGGCGGGCATGGAGCCAGATGATTATAGTGCCGACGAAGATATAAGGTGTTACCATTGCTACCTGCCACCAGCTGGTTAGAGAAAAGGTGCCTAGAAGCCAGGAAATTATGCCGTGCAATTTGTCGCCTGAAGCAATCATCAAGTATGAAGTGATCGCTGCCAAGAAAGCGCCCAGGGCTACGCCAGCCAGGATAAGAGTTGTCATGGGCAGGGTTTTACCCACCCTAGCGATTGAGTAGACGATAGCTACAGCTAAAATGGCTCCAATGAATGCCAGCAACGGGATACTGCCGGCTTGCCACGATATCGGCAGCATGAAACCGATAACAGCTCCCAGAGCTGCTCCCTGGGCAACGCCAATGAGGTAAGGGTCAGCTAGAGGATTGCGGAAGAGCCCTTGGTATGTGGTACCGGCTACAGCTAAGGCGGCACCTACCAGGCCGGCTAGGAGAAGCCGGGGCAGGCGAATATCAAAAATGATGGTCTCTATGTTGCTCGCCCAGGTGGGTTCTGCATGGATAAAAGGCAATTTGGCTAACAGGACATGACACAATGTGTCGAAGGTGATGTGCGTGCTGCCTACGGCTAAGGTTACTATAACTGTTATTCCCAAAAGTAGAGCCAGTCCAACTATGGCGTAAATTCGACTACGCCACCGTATAGGGTAGATGGTAGCGGTTTTAGGTAAGGTTACATTTTTTAGTAGTTCTAATGCCATTCTTGGTCAGTCCTTAGTTCCTTATGTACATGCTGGTTCTCTTTCGGTTCATTTGAAGAGCTCTGGATGAATGAAGTGTGCCATTTGCTCCAGGGCATCGACTACTCGAGGGCCAGGACGGTGTATCAGGTCACCATCGATTTTATATATCCTGTCGTTCAATATAGCCTGAGTGTTTTTCAACCTGGGTTCAGTCCGCACATATTGCCAGGGTAGGTCTTCTCCAGCCCCCATACCGACTGAGGCGACAATTACCTGCGGGTCTCTGTAGATGACTGTCTCCAGGTTGATAGTCTTGTCACCGGAGATATCAAAGGCGATGTTTTGTCCACCGGCGCTGCCGATTACGTCATCAGCCAAAGTTCCCGTGCCAGCGGTCATCAGGGGGTCATGCCAGGTGACATAAAAGACTCTCGGCTTTTGGTTTGGAGATAAGGTTCGAGTTTTATCAGCTACCGCTTCAATCCTCATCCTCAAGTTACTAAGCAGCTTTGAAGCTTCCCTACTTTGCTCGGTGATTTCGCCCACCAATGTTATGCTGTCCAAAACTTCATTTAGAGAACTTGGTGTTAGGGCGATAACTGTTAGGCCAAGTTTTTCCAGGGCGGGGATAACGGTTTTCCCATGGATCTGGGTTGCCAGCACCAAATCTGGCTCAAGTGAAACTACCTTTTCTATGTCGACAGTACTGAAACCACCCACTTTAGGTTTAGTCTTAGCCGCCTGAGGATAGTTACAGTACTCGGTGACTCCAACCACTTTGTCATCTAGGCCAAGAGCGAACAAGATTTCGGTATTGCTCGGTGCCAAAGAGACGATTCTTTGGGGTATTTTGTCAATTGTTACGCTTCTGCCGAGACCGTCAACTATATTGCCTGGTGGAGATTGTGGAGCACAGCTGAGGCAAAGAAGAAGTACTAATGTTGCCAGAATAGAAAAATATTTTCGGAGGATATGTTGACTCATTGTTATCTCCTTCAAATCGATAGCAAAATAAAATCCCCCTGCTCCATAAAGCAGGGGGATTAATTCAAAATAATAAATCCCACCCCCTTACTCCGCGGAGGCAGCCATACTTAGTAGGGCCGATGTTCTGACTATTACAGCAGGCGGGACTGTGCCGGAATTCCACCGGCTTGCATTCCAATTAAGCCCTCGGTCGTCCTCGGACACCCTATGAAACTTATTCAGTTTGGTTACAGGATAGCTCGAAATGGGTCGAAAGTCAATAGCTATTCGGCTTTTCACAGCACATTGCCTGTTTGCTTTCGTTTGGTTCCGCATGATATAATTTTGCTTTGGCAAGATAAGGCTCGGAGATTTGCGTGCAGGCGACCCTAGTTAATTACACTCCAAACCTTGAGCTTACTATTGTGGCTGCTGCCCGGTCTTCAGCCTCTCAATCAACCATCGAAGAGCTTTGGCACAAACTGAGTCCCCAGCAGATAAGTAATTTGCTTGAGCAACACCTGGATTCTGGTCATTTATCTTCATCTGAACACGTCGTTACTCCATAGATAATCTCTCAGCGGGCTGATTTCCCATGCACTGAAACCTGAGGCAAGAGCAAAATAGCAAGAGTAGATTGGGGGTGAGAATTATTGGTAATATGAGTTAAATCTGAATTTCAAGCTGAGTTAAATTAAAAAGCCTTCAGTAATAGGGAGGAAAAAACGACATGACAGCAAAGATTATCAGTGGCACTGAGGTAGCTGTCCAAATCCGCGAAGAACTAAAGGAGAGAGTAAAGAAATTAAAGGAGAAAGGAATAACCCCAGCACTGGCTGTAGTGCTAGTTGGAGAAGACCCAGCCTCTATATCCTATGTTACTGCCAAAGCTAAAGGGGCTGAGGAAATCGGAATGCATGAGGAGACCATTCGCCTGCCAGCCGATACGCCAGAGGAAAAGGTCCTGCAGACAGTCGACAAATTGAACAAAGACCCTAAGTTTCATGGCATTCTGGTTCAGCTGCCCTTGCCCAAGCACATCAGCACTGACAAGGTGATCAGCTACATCTCACCAGAAAAGGACGTGGACGGCTTTCATCCAGTAAACGTGGGTAAAGCGCTGAGGGGTGAACCCTGTCCCCTGCCCTGCACTCCACACGGAGTTCAACAGATATTGGTTAGGAGCGGCTACGACCCAGATGGCAAGCATGTGGTTATCTGCGGTCGGAGCAATATCGTGGGCAAGCCGCTGGCAGCCATCCTAATGCAGAAGAAGAAGGGGGCTAATGCTACCGTCACTATATGCCATACCGGAACCAAAGATATAGGCTACTTCGCTAGACAGGCTGACATCGTCGTGGCAGCCATGGGCAGCCCAAAAGCCATCACTGCGGACATGGTCAGGGATGGTGCAGTGGTCATTGATGTCGGCGTCAACCGAGTGGAAGATAAGACTAAAGAGAAGGGCTTCCGTCTGGTGGGTGATGTTGATTTTGAAGCCATTAAAGAAAAGGCTGCGGCCATCACGCCAGTGCCGGGTGGTGTAGGCCCTATGACCGTAACGATGCTGCTGATGAACACGGTAGAAGCAGCAGAGACAAAGGCCGGCCTTGCCAAATAAAGAAAAACATTAAGAAGCCAAGGCTTTCGGCTATCAAGCACGGGCTAGAAATAAAAAAACATAAGGAGGTTATACTACATGGCTTATGATGCCACAAAATTGAAGGACTGGCAGATTGCGGAAGCGGCGGAGGAGAAAATGCCTACTCCCGAGGAATGGCGGGATAAGCTCGGACTGCAAAAGGACGAGACAATACCGTACGGGAGATTGTGCAAGCTCGATTTCATGAAAATCATCGAGCGCCTCAAGAAGAAGCCGGACGGCAAGTACATCGAGGTAACCGCCATAACCCCCACACCGCTGGGCGAAGGAAAGACAACGACCACGATGGGTATCCTCGAGGGCATGGGCAAGCGAGGCAAGAATGTAGGCGGTTGTATACGCCAGCCATCTGGCGGCCCGACCATGAACATTAAGGGGACTGCTGCCGGTGGTGGTAATGCTCTTCTCATTCCCATGACCGAATTCTCCATGGGGCTTACCGGCGACATCAACGACCTGATGAACGCCCACAACCTGGCCATGGTGGCGCTCACTTCCAGGATGCAGCACGAGCGCAACTATGATGATGCAGAGCTAGCCAAGCGTAACCTGCGCCGACTGGATATAGACCCCACTAGAGTAGAGATGGGCTGGATAATCGACTTCTGTGCCCAGAGCCTGCGAAACATAATCATAGGCATGGGCGGGAAAATGGACGGCTTCCTCATGCAGTCCAAGTTTGGTATCGCTGTCAGCTCAGAGCTGATGGCCATGCTGTCCATCGTAAGAGACCTGGCCGACCTGCGTGAGAGAATGGACAAGATCACGGTCGCCTTCGACAAGAAGGGCAACCCGGTGACCACCGGCGACCTAGAAGTCGGCGGTGCTATGACTGCCTGGATGCGCAATACCATCAACCCCACTATCGGCTGCACGGTGGAGTACCAGCCCTGCCTAATACACGCTGGCCCCTTTGCCAACATCGCCGTAGGTCAATCCTCCATCATCGGAGACCGCATCGCCCTGAAGATGTTCGACTACCACGTAACTGAGAGCGGCTTCGCCGCTGACATCGGATTTGAAAAGTTCTGGAATGTCAAATGCCGCTTGAGTGGGCTTATCCCTCATGTGTCTGTACTCACCACCACCATTCGTGCCTTGAAGATGCACGGTGGTGGGCCTAAGGTGGTGGCCGGGCTACCTCTACCTGACGCTTACACCAAAGAAGACCTCAAGACCCTGGAGAAGGGCCTTCCCAATATGGTGCATCACATCAATACTATCAGGACGGCAGGCATCAACCCGGTGGTCTGCATAAATGCCTTCCACACCGACACCAAAGATGAGATTGCCATGGTGCGTAAGGCAGCTGAAGCGGCTGGAGCACGCTGTGCCCTTTCCACCCATTGGGCCAACGGCGGCGATGGCGCCCTGGAGCTGGCTGATGTCGTTATGGATGCTTGCAACGAAAAGAACGATTTCAAGTTCCTGTACCCAATAGAAATGAAGCTGCGGGAACGTGTCGAGAAGATTGCCAAAGTGGTCTATGGTGCTGACGGCGTGTCATGGACACCAGATGCCGAGGCCAAGGCTAAGATGCTTGAGAATGACAAGAAATACGATGATTACGCCACCATGATGGTAAAGACACACCTGAGCCTGACACATGACCCTACCATTAAAGGCACGCCTAAAGGATGGACTCTACCCATCCAAGATGTGTTGATTTACTCCGGGTCGAAGTTTCTCTGCCCGTGTGCTGGTACTATCAGCCTGATGCCGGGCACCAGCTCCGACCCTGCCTTTAGAAGAGTAGATATTGACGTAAAGACCGGCAAAGTACAGGGCCTGTTCTAAGAAATAGCAGGATTTCCTTAAGGCTGGGTGGTGCTTTGCACTGCCCAGCCTTTTCAGTTAAAATCAGTTTCGGGGTTAAATTGGCTCGCAACGAATTGCTTCGAGAATTCGAACCTATTTTTTATCCTAAATCCATTGCTGTTGTCGGTGTCTCACAAAGTATGCTGAAAGCTGGCTCTTTCTGGTTCAAAACAATTGTAGATGCTGACTTCGAGGGCAATGTCTATCCGGTTAACCCACGCGGCGGTAAGTTTCTGGGACTAAAGGTCTATCCCAGCCTTAGAGAAATTCCGGGGACTGTAGATTACGTTATTGTCTCTATTCCCAGGGAAGCTGTACCTAATCTGCTGGATGACTGTGCTAATAAAGTGAGAGCCGTCCATTTCTTCACTGCTGGCTTCAGCGAAGCAGGAGATGCCATAGGTTACGAACTTGAAGATGAGCTAGTAAGGAAGGCGCGGGAGGGTGGCTTCCGCATCATTGGGCCTAATTGCATTGGCACTTATTCTCCTGAGAGTAAAATCCCTTATGGACCTGGTGGGAAAATAGGCAAAGTCGGTTCAGTAGGCTTTATCTCCCAAAGCGGCGGCATCGGTGAAAAATTTGTTGAGTTGGGAGTTGCCAGAGGCATCAATTATGGCAAAGGAATCAGCTTTGGCAATGGCATTGACCTTGACAGCACTGATTTCATAGAGTATATGGCCGTTGACCCAAAAATATCTGTTATCGGCGCTTATCTTGAAGGGACAAGAAACGGTCGCCGACTATTCACAGCAATGAAGGAGGTAGCTAAAGTCAAGCCTTTAATTGTGTGGAAAGCTGGCAGGACTGAGGTCGGTGCTGCAGCCGCTATGTCTCACACTGGCTCTTTAGCTAGTTCGGCAACCATCTGGTCAGCTGCTCTCAGACAATCCGGCGTCATTGAAGTTGGTGGTATGGAGGAGCTAACCGATACCCTGCTGATTTTTCAGCAGCTTGAACGATGGGAAGGCACCGGCAATGGGATAGCCGTAGTCGGTGGATTAGCAGATGGTGGTGGTGGCATTTCCGTCTCAGCTAGTGATGCTTGTGCTGAACTCGGACTTCATATTCCCTCTCTAGCTACAGAGACGAGGCAAAGGTTGACCAGTCTCTTGGGTCAGGTAGGAAGTATACTGCGCAATCCAGTAGATGTTAGCCAAAGCGGCAGCAATCCTTCTATCATACGAGAGGCCCTGAAGATTATCCTGGATGACCCTTCCATCGAGCTCATCATAATCCAGGAAGATGCTGGGATACTTTTAAAATATCTGCCTTGGGAAGTAGTTCAAGCCATCAATGCTGTTTTTGTTGACTTTAGGACCAAGCAAGATAAGCCAGTCGTTGTCGTCTTACCGCCTGGGGCTGCTGAACCACAACGCCTCGAAATTGAACAAGCGTTGACTCAAGCTTTGATACCGGTCTTTCCCACCATGGAACGGGCGGCCAAAGCTATCATGAACCTGAGCCGATATTCTCGGTTCCAGGCAAGTGTAAAGAGCTAGTAACATGGAAGGAATCGGCAAGATTCTGCTTATAGTCGGCGGCATCATAGTAATCTTAGGGCTGATATTGATTTTCAGCCAGCATATCCCATTTTTGGGCAAGCTGCCCGGCGATATATTTGTAAAGAGAGGTGGTTTTTCCTTCTATTTCCCTATCGTCACCTTCCTTGCCTTGAGTCTCCTGATAACTATAATAGTCAATGTCATCTTATACTTCCTGCACAGATAAATGAAGAGAGCGTTTAGCAATTCTTTTTGTCATTCTGAGCCCTACGGGCGAAGAATCTCACAGACTCTTCGCTTCGCTCAGAGTGACAGGTTAATAAACACTCTCAAATGAACCCCTTTGATGAAGACCAGCGATTTTGACTACCACTTGCCTACTGAGCTCATCGCTCAAACACCTGTCGAGCCACGAGACCAATCTCGCCTTATGGTTCTTCGTCGGTCTGATGGCTCTATAGGTCATCACTACTTTTATGAGATAGTCAGCTGTCTTCATAGCGGGGATACTGTAGTCCTTAACAATAGCCGTGTTATCCCGGCTAGAGTTTTAGGACAAAAAAGCGATAGCGACACGAAGGTGGAAATTCTGCTGTTGCGCCGTGTGGATAACAGCCTTTGGGAAATCCTTATCCGGCCTGGCAGGAAAGTTGGCGTTGGCACAAAAATCAGGATAACAAATGAATCTGCTGACACCGTTCAAGAAATCGTAGTTGAAGTAATTGAACGGGGTGAAGGTGGTACCAGAATTATTCGCCTTCCAGAGGAGAGCCTGCTCGAGAAGTTCGGTCAGGTTCCTTTACCTCCTTATATCCATACCCCACTAGCTGAACCAGAACGCTATCAAACAGTGTACGCCGAAATAAATGGAAGCGTAGCAGCACCAACTGCTGGACTCCACTTTACCCCGAAGTTACTCAATGATTTACAGAAGAAAGGCGTTCGGCTCGCTTTTATTACTCTACATATTGGACTTGACACCTTCCGCCCGGTTAGAGTTGATAACCCTAGCCAGCACACGATTCACAAAGAATATGGGGAATTAAGCTCAGAAGTCGCTGCTATGCTTAATCAAACCAAAAAGCAAGGCAAGAGGATAATAGCCGTGGGCACCAGCACAGTGAGGCTTCTTGAAGCAGCAGCCCAAGCTGGTACCATTCAGCCTTTTGCTGGATGGGTTGAATTATTCATCCTGCCCGGGCATCGATTTCGTGCCACAGATGCCATGGTCACTAACTTCCATTTACCCAGGTCGACGCTACTGATGCTAGTCTCGGCCTTTGCTGGTAAAGATTTCATCCTGCGGGCTTACGATGAAGCTAAGAGCCTTGGCTACCACTTCTACAGCTTCGGCGACGCTATGTTAATTTTTTAATATGAGATACAATTGCAACATTGACAACTGGGGTGGAATAATACAAAAATACAGCTTGTAAGATGATGGTGAAGTAGAGACTAATGGCTAAGATTGATAAGCCAACCAAACAAATCAAACCAAAAATCATCGCTGCCATTCCTTGTTTTAATGAAGGGCAGTTCATCAATGGCATAGTAGCCCGATCCCTTAAATATGTTGACAAGGTAATAGTTATAGACGATGGGTCAACTGACAATACCTCCGAAGCTGCTCAGGCTGCAGGTGCTGAGGTCATAAGACATAAGGCAAGTCAAGGGGCTGGGGCGGCTACCAGATCAGCATTCGAAGCGGCAAAAAAATACAACGCTGACATATTGGTAACTTTGGATGGCGATGGACAACATAATCCTGATGAAATCCCCCAAGTCCTGGCCCCGATTCTTCGTGGAGAGGCTGACCTGGTTATCGGTTCCCGATTTCTACTGAAAAATGTTAAGAAAGCCCCGAAATACCGTAAATTTGGAATCGATGTAATTACCTGGTTGTATAACTTCGGCTCGAAGGTAAAGGTGTCGGATTCACAGAGTTGCTTTCGAGTCCATAGTCGTAGACTAATTGAGGCTATAAATATTACCGAAAACGGCTTCGGTTTCAGCGTTCAAGTGCTGATTCAAGCCAGAAGAAAGAACTTTGTTATCAGAGAAGTACCTGTTTCCTGTATCTACCATCTCCAGGGCTCCAGCCTCAATCCGGTTGCTCACGGGTTAGGTGTTGCTTGGGGGGTGGTTAAGCTTCGCTTAAGAAACGAGCTGCTTACTCCAAAGAATAGAAAGAAAGATGAGCTTAAAGAGTAGAAACGTATTTATCACCGGCATAAGCGGCTTTGTCGGCTCACACCTGGCGAAACATCTCCTCAATGAAGGAGCCAATGTCTTCGGACTGGATAAGATAAGTGCTGATGGTACCATCCTACACAATGTCAAATACTTAGGTATTGCGAGCGAGATAAATGTACTTGAAGGCGATATACAAGATATCTCCAGTATTGCATCCGCCTTAGACCAGAGCAGGCCGGATATTGTCTTTCATTTCGCCGCTCAATCGTTTATTCCTGGGTCGTTCTATAGTCCAAGCGAAACGATGAAAGTGAATTGCCTTGGTACATCTAACCTTCTTGAGGCAATCCGAAGCAAGGGACTAGACTCAGTTATAGTATTTGCTGGTAGCAGCGAGGAATATGGGCTGACGTTCGTTTCAGATGCCCAGTATCAACGTACCTTAAAAAAGTACGGTGCAATTTTCCCACCACCGGCCGCTATCCCTGAACTGCCGATTACAGAGGCCAATCCTCTTCGTCCCATGTCTCCCTACGCCGTCAGCAAGGTATATGGTGACTATCTTATGAGAAGCTACCATGCTTGCTATGGTCTGAAAACAATAGTCTCCAGAGGCTTCAACCAAGAAGGTGCTGGCAGAGGAAAAATGTTTGTAACTTCAACAATAACACGCCAGGTTATGCAACTCAAGCGAGGCGAAATCGATAAGATAATCATTGGCAATGTCAACGCCTTCAGAGATTGGTCACACATCGAGGATATAGTGAAGGGCTATTGCCTGCTAGCCGAGAAAGGTAAATATGGCGATGTTTATAACCAGGGCTCTCAGAGAACAAACTCGGTCCTGAGCTATCTGCTACTGAGCCTGAAGTGCGCTGGTTATAATATTGATAGAATCACGACTATTCGAGGTAAAAAAGCAGTAGAGAATCCGACTGAATTAGATAACTCGGAGATGTTTGGTCTGCGCTTTAAAAAGACCACGGTAGATAGGCTGATGTTGGAAGGCAAACTGGAATTTCAGTTATCGGACGTAGGCATTATTGCAATTACCGATAAAGGGAACATACCCATAGAATTTCACAAGGAAAAGTTCAGGCCAGCCGAGGTACCAGTTCTATTAGCAAGTACGGCAAAAATTAGAGAACTAGGCTTTCAAACCAGCCACACGCTGAAAGACATAATAAACGACCAGCTCAACTATTTTTTGGACCCGTCAAGGTAAATGGCTGATTCACCTCAAGAAAGGGGTGCTTGCAAGAACGAAACATCCTCAGCTAATTCTTGTGTTACTAAACCGCTAGGTCAAATCTCCTTAGGCTTGGGGCATCATTCACTGGGATCCAGTATTCCGACGGCACGAGCATTTTAAACATTTTGCCGTTCCTTGCCACAATCGGGAACTGGATTCTTTCGATTTTTGCTTTTCCCTCAGTTGTATCAATTTTTTTGATTAGAGGGAAGGCGTTGCTACCAATGCCACAAACCCCAGTATAAGAATCCTTCTTTATAAAGGGTTTTTCTACAAAATCTACAACCTTCCCCTTTTTATCACGGACTTCCCCCCATGGGTAAACCACTCCAGGAACACAGACAACAACAACCTGATACCCTCTTTGCATAGCAGCTTTGAAGACTTTAAAGAAATCTCTTGGAAAATTTTCGTAACTGACTATTACGTCATCTGGATAATGCATGATGAACGAGTTTTCAATTAACCCATTCAGTATGGCTTCTTTGACAGCTCCACCGGAGCCAAGTGGTGTATGTTCGATGGAATATCTATTTCGTGTATTGAACTTTTTGCCGTCACCGTAGAAACGTACGATAGATTTACCTTTATTGCTGCCATCTATCAAGAAACAAAAGTTCGAGAAGCCTTGTTCCCTCCACAAGTCGAAAGTATACTTGCTTAACGGCTGCCCACCAGCCATTATCATGTGTTTAGATAGATCGTCCCCCGCTACATGTGACAGCCTTGCTCCTTCCCCACCCATGGGGAAGACAACTGGAAATTCTTTTACTTCTTCAACACTAACCGACTTAAAGTCAAGTCTTTCTCTAGCTTTGATATAAAGATGCTCACCCACTTGAACGCAGTCCTTCTTGAGTTCCTCTTCGGTGGAGCTAACGAAATCAAAAACTTCGTGGATTGAGTCCCTCATAGCCACCTCTCCCAGGTTCTCTTGATCCCTTCTGATAAGGTAAAGTGAGGTCTCCAATTGAACTGCTTTCTTATTTTCTGGCAATTAATGGATTGGCGGTAAATCTCAAACAACCCTTTTGGTTTATCCACATACAAGGGCTCGATATTTTTCCCGCTTAACTGGATTATTTTTTTGACCAGCTCCTCTTGCTCTACCACATCACCTGTTCCCACATTGAATGCTTCACCTTTAGTCTTGTTTATGTTCTCCATTAGCATTATGTAAGCGCCGCATACATCCTCTACATAAATATATTCCCTCAGCGATTTATCGTTTTTGAAAATCAGCGGGGCTTGGTTATTCTTTAAAGCCAGGACTGTGTTTGGGATTATCCTTTTGTTCAAGTCGTACTCACCGTAAATATTGCAAGCTCTACTTATGACAACCGGTATAGGATAAAGATGATAAAAAGTTCTTGCTATGTAGTCCAGGCAAATTTTTGAAGTCTCATAGATCCCTTTTGCTTCCAACTTATCTGTTTCAGCTTTATCTAATCCTTCCCCATATACTTTATCTGTGCTTGCTACTAACACTCCTCTCACATCTACGTCTTTGCAAGCGTCCAAAACAGTTACCGTCCCTAAACAATTCACTTTATAAGTAGTAACAGGGTCCTTCAGTGCCACGGCTACTATCGCTTGAGCGGCGAGGTGATATACATCCTGAATATAATATTCTGTCAGAATCCTCCGTATCAGTTGCCCATCACAGATGTCCCCTTGTATCAGTGTTACCCTGTTTGCTAGGCCTAACAAGGTTAAAGTAGTTACTGGCTTATAATCGTGCATTAACCCAACTACTTCACACCCTTTGTCGAGCAACTTTCTTGCCAGGTGTGCCCCGATAAATCCATCTACGCCTGTTATAAAAACTTTTCCCTTCATTTCACCTCCTTTCAACTGGCTTGAAGTTTAAAAACCCCTAACCAGACTAATATTGCTGCGGTTATCCAGACAATACTTCTGGCAATTGATAGAGGTAGCAACAAGAGAATCGCTAAATCGCTTTTCTGCTTAAGCAATCTCATGGTGAGAGGGATATTACACAAAAAAATGGTGACGGGGAGAAAGGTCGTGTAGCTGTCCTTCATTTTCCGGTAGCGCTTGTAATGAACAACCCTGTACCCGGCATGCCAAGCTTGCTTAATCAGGTATTTTTTGAGAGTTTCTGCTACAAAATGGTACAGCTTCACCTTGTTACTGTGCCATATTTTATACCCTCCTTCGACCAGTCTGGCGGACAGAACCCAGTCCTCACCTACACCCCGGGGAAATTCGGTAACAAACCCCTTCACTTTTTCAAAAACATCTCTCCGAATAGCGAGTCCCGTTGTGGCAGCGACATCGGTCCAACCTTCACCAATAGCTCTAATTCTTTCCTCATACTCTAATCCTATCAAGTAATTCAGCAAATTTGTCTCCGTCTTCTTTGGAGCTAAAGGCAAGGAGGAAACGGCATCTGCCTTTATCCTCTGGAGAATTTGCACCGCTTCTGAAATAGCGTCTGGCAATAATACAGCATCTGCATCCAAAAAAAACAAGACGTCTCCTGTAGCTCTCTTTGCCCCCTCATTTCTCATAAATCCAGCGCCTTTCCGCTTAGTTACTCCTAACTCCTTTTCCGAAATTTTGATGAGCTCCACATCTTCATAAGTTTGCTGTTTGATACTTTCAACACACCCCTTGACCGGTTGTTCATAGTAAGGCAAGATGATAGACACTTTCACGACTTCAATCGCCTTAGCAGGTTCGCTGCCGAAATTAAATTCCTTTTCATCTCCTGCCAGCTTTTCAAGCTTTGCTTCAATTTATAAACAATATAGGATGGACGGAAGTAAAATTCCTTTAGGAAGACCTTAATCCATCTTTCCACATCCTCATTTGAAAAGCCCGGCCGGTTAATAACACACTTATGGCCGCCTCCGGGTGTGAGCCATTTAGTATAATCCTTGGTTATTAAGAAATTATTCTCCTCCGCCCACTTCCAGGTGCTTGTATTTGGTGTAGGAATTAAAGGGAAAACTTGCACAGAATCGAAGGGGAGAATCTTGGCTCTATTTATTGTCCGGCGCACCGATGTATCATTATCAGTCGGCAGACCAATAATAAAGCAACCGTGTATTAATATACCAGCTTTTTGGGCATCTCTCAAAAATTGTACTTCCCTCGCCAGAGTCAACTTTTTGTTGATGCTATCTTTACCTTCTTGAGTAAATGATTCATTTCCGGTCTGCGCCAATCTGCAACCCGCCTCCTTCATCAATCTCAAAGTTTCATAACTTACGTCGCACCTCAATTGGCAAGACCAGGTTAACTTAATGTTGTTAGCTATCATAGCTCTACATAGCTCCGCTGTATCTCTCTCGCTTATGACGAAGGTCGGGTCATCAAAGAAGACCTCTTTTACACCTGGCATGTCGTTCTCAACAAATTTCAGCTCTTCTATGGTGAGTTCAAGTTTTCTGTGTCTATAGGACGATTTATATAATTCAACGCAAAAATCACAATTGTAGCTGCATCCCCATGAATGCTGCAGCATTATATAGGGGTTTTTAATAGAAGCATAAAAGTAGTGGCCAATATCCAAATCCCTTTTGATTATTGGAGAGATACGGGGGATATCGTTGGGGTCAAGTGGCTCATCATCTTCGTTCATTATTATCTCTGCCCCTTTTTTGAACGTTATTCCCTTTACGGTGTCTAAGGTTTTCCCGCTCAAAATTTTTATGCATGCCCTGTAATACTCTTGCCTTATTACACCATCGACATTGTGGCATAGACTTAGAGTTTCTTCAGCAGCCCATGAAGCATGCCTTCCAACTAACATTACTACTGTTTGGGGCAACTCCCTCTTGATTCTTTCCGCAATGTCTATATCTTCATAAATAGACGGGGTGGAGGTAGCTACCGTGATAAGTCTGGGAGATAAATCCTTGACAAGTTTAACGGTATCCTCCTTTGAATAACTCTCAGCTACAGCATCTATTACCCTTGCCTTAAACCCGCTTTTCTCTGCAAAGGCTGTAGCTATGCACTCCATGAAGGGGTAGTAAAGTGTGCCGCCCAGCGTTATGCAGGGCGAACGGCTGTAGCGGGAAAACCTCGGTAAGTAGGGAGGGTTTAGGCAAATGAGGTCGGGTTTTGTTTGGAACATAAACACTGTCTCAATTCTAAGAATACTCAAAGAGCCTTAATGTAACAAGTTTAACACACATTTTAGCACATTAACACTCCTGACAGTAACCAGTAACAACCTGTTGACTTGGCTAGCATGTGCGGGCTAAAATACATGATAATGAAACTCCGTAGAGGATAAGAGATTTAGCGAGCAAATGTTAAGAGAGCAGTTGGCAAAACTCGAGCAAACCGCTGAGCTTGAAAACAGAAAGGTTATCCTTAGCCTTCTAGTTAAACTATTTCCTAGACCCGTCACGGTAGCAGGTAAAATAAAATAGTTATTAGGGTCTTTAATGGCAAGCAGCAATATGAAAGTAGCATAGTGCTAGAAAAGAGAATGTTTGAAGAAATCAGGAATATTGTAGTAGAGCAGGGTAAAAAAGACCAGTCTAATGCTTTTCATGTTATAAGCAACCTAAATTGGTATAGATATGAGAAGTAGATAGAATCTGCGCTGCGGTTATTGCCAAGTAGTGGGAAAGTCCTAGACATCGGCTGTGGCTGGGGGCAGACAACAGCTATGCTTTCGGCATCTTGTCCCGATTTGAAGGTTAGTGGAATAGATATAGTAGAAGTAGAAAGCTGGACAAAACTTGAAGCGTATGGCGCACAATTTGAGGTTTGTAACGCGCTTGCTCTCCCTTTTACAAATGAGTTCGATGCTGTTATTTCCTTTGGCTGTATGGAACATACTGGTAATGATGAGAAATTTCTAAATGAGATTAATAGAACCCTTAAGACTGGTGGTCGCCTCGTTATTTTTAACCTGCCAAACAAGTATGCGCTATCAGAATGGCTTGCTAAGATATTGGGTATATATTATCATGCGCGGACGTACACTTCGGTGGAGATAAAAGAGCTCTTCAAGGGTGGAGAATTCAACACTACTACGGTGAGGAGAGAATTTATTGTGCCGGCACAAGTAGATAGGATAAGTAAAAAACTTGGGAATTTATTTAACAAGCATTACCTGATGCTTGACAAACTAGACTCTTGGCTAATGATGACTCCCTTTGCCTTCTTTGCTCAGAATTGGGCAATATATGCTACGAAATCTTGAGGCTAAATTGAAGTGAAAATAGCTCTTTGACATGCTACCAGATATGAGGCTGTTTAAGAATTAGCTTTGAGATTTGCACAATTTTAAGGCAAAAATAAAGCTGAAAGTCAGAATTTGAATTGGGGGTGAAAATTATGTGTGATATTTGAGCTGAACCTAAATTTGAATCTGAGGCAAAATTAAACAGCCTCGATATTTCACGGAGGTAAAGAATTAAGATAGCGATCTTGGTACCTAGCTTTTCTGAAATTAATGGCGATGCTCGGGTGGCTGCAACTCAGGCTGAGGAGCTAGCTAAAGAGGGTAACCGCGTAGCGATATTTGCTCTCAGTGCAGACATAGAGCCAAAAAGAGCTGATTTGTTCATTATGAACATGCCCAAAAATCTTTTCTGGCAAAGGGTCTATCGTTTAATCTTTCCTCTGGACATAATCAAGCTGGCCAAATGGCTTCCTAGGCTCAAAGATTTTGATTTAGTCATCGCACATCTTTACCCTTTAACATGGCTGGCATATCTGGCAAAGAAACTTTACAAGATTAAGTATACTTTCTGGTATCATGGAATTATAGACCCCCAATTCTTCCCGCACCTCTACGAGCGAGTCTACATCAGACTGCAGATATTCCTTACCAGGCTTACAGTGCGAAATGCAGACCACGCTGTGGCAGTGAGTAAATTTAGTCAAGAGGAGCTGAAAAGGTATACTGGTTTAGACAGCGAAGTAATATACAATAAGGTGGATTTAAATAAATTCCATCCAGGGGTCGACGGAACGGAAATCAGAGAGAAATACAATCTGGGAGACGCCCCCGTTATCCTGTTCGTAGGAGCATTGCATCCTGGGAAGGGAGTCCTCCAGTTAATCCAGGTATTCAACTTGGTCAAGGAGAAATTACCAAGCGCTAAGCTCATCATTATGGGAAGGCCTAGTTATCCCTACTATTTTAATGCGCTAAAGCGTATTAGCGACGATTCCGTAATATTCATCAGCTCCGTTTCGCATGACTTCTTGCCTCTCTACTATGCTGCTTGTGACATCTATGCTAGCTGCTCCAGGTCGGAAACTTATAATCTACCTCTGGTAGAGGCGCAAGCCTGTGGAAAGCCAGTGGTGGCTTTCAATATAGGTGCCCATCCAGAGGTTGTAACAGATGGCGAAACCGGTTTCCTTGTCTCGCCCGGAGATGCTAATTCTTTAGCCGAAACCATAGTCAAGCTTCTAAAAGATGCGAAATTGGGTCAAGAGATGGGCGAAAATGCTTATAAAGCAACAAAGGAAAAAATTGTGCTGGGAGAATATTGCCTGGAAAAACTTGCCGGCTTACAAGGAGGCAATTGAAGCTTGGGCAAGCAGGCTTCAGCGATAGCAGCACAGGATGAGATTTCGCAAACGTTGGTCAGCAAGTGACTCCACCTAACGACTGGGAAATCAAAAAGTGCTTGGGTTTAGCGCTAGCTGCTTTATTGACCCTGTTTGGACTTATGGGGCTGGCCGGTTTAGGCTTTGACATCCCCGGCTTAAGACAAATCATCGGCTTTGTTTTCCTAACCTTCATCCCCGGCATCCTCATCCTCCGAATCCTTAAAATCCACAACATAGGCATAATAGAATGCCTTGTTTATTCAGTGGGCTTAAGCCTGGCCTTTACTATGTTCAGTATAGCATTGATAAATTTCATCCTTCCACTCATGGGCATTTCCCGGCCAATTTCACTACTGCCGGTAACCACCACTCTAGTAGTGCTGACGCTGATATTGGTGCTTGTCGCCTACATAAGAGATAGAGATTTTCTCCATACTGAAGAAAGAGCGCCGGCAAAGAAACTACAATTGCCCTCAATACTCTTCCTTGTCTTTCTTCTTCTGCTGACAGTCCTTGGCGTAGCCGTAATAGACGCCTATCAGAATAATATCCTGCTTCTCATCTGTGTAGTTGCTATAGCTGGGGTTGTTGGCCTGGCTGCCTTTGGCAAGTTTATTGCGCCAAGGGTATATCCATTGGCTATATTTATAATAGGCCTCTGCCTTCTGTATCAGACAACGCTGATGTCCCCTTACCTGATAGGCAGCGACATTTATACCGAGTATCACTTTTATCGGCTGGTGGCTGGCAGCGGCTTGTGGAATATCTCCATCCCCAGCACTGTCAATTCCTGCCTCAGCATCACTATATTGGCGCCGGTCTACTCTTTAATCCTTAATATCGATGGCCTGTGGATATTTAAGGCAATCTACCCGTTGCTCTTTTCGCTGGTGCCGTTAATCCTGTTCCATGTTTTCAGTCAGCAAATGAGCCATAAGAAAGCCTTCCTGGCTGCCTTTTTCTTCGTCGCCATACCCACTTTCTCCCTGGAGATGATTAGCTTGTGCCGGCAGCAGATTGCTGAGCTTTTCTTCGCTTTAGTCATACTGCTTCTGGTAGATAGAAAGCTCAACTCGGGCCCAAAGCTCGCCCTGGCCATTACCTTTGCTATGGCAATGGTCGTCTCACACTACGGATTGGGTATTATTGGCTTTATTTACATGGGGCTTTTCCTGCCATTGGTGTTTGTAATAAGAAACGGCGTTTTTAGAAAGGCATGGGGCTGGCTAACCAGAAAATTCGATGGCTTACCCCGAAGCCTGACAGCACCACGAGCTCTGTCAACAAAAGCGCTGGTAATAATAGTGGTTATTTACTTTATTTCTGGCTTTGCTTGGTATGGAACTAGCGCCTCGGGAGCAAGTCTTAATCTGCTAAGTAGCCTCTGGGCAGATCAAACAGGGCGCATCACCACTGAGCTCAGTAAGCTAGCACCTGAGCCAACCGAGCCAAGTAAGCCAACTGAGCCAAGTAAGCCAATCGAGCCAAGTAAGCCAAGTAAGCCAACCGAGCCAAGTAAGCCAACTGAGCCAAGTAAGCCACCTGAGCCCCTTGCTTTCTTTCAGTTCAGCCAGCGTGATGTTCTGATTCAGACTGCCTTAGGGCTTGATTTTCCCCAGGCGTCACCCCAGGGTAAGGGCTTTAGAATTCTGCAATATATAACCCAGCTTTTCCTGATTGCTGGCTGCCTCAGGCTTCTCTTCCGGCCAAGACACCTGAGATTTACTGCCGAGTATATTGCTCTAAGTGTGATTAGTGCCTTGCTACTAGTAGCCTGCATCTTCCTGCCCGGTTTCACCGGGATGAATACCACACGAATGTATCACATCGCCTTGGTTACACTAGCGCCTTTTTGCATCCTGGGTGGCGAAGCTATCTGGCTAGGGGCAAGCTCCTTGTGGCGGAAACTGAGGCGAAGAATAGAGGCATCAGAGTTTGCTGAAGATAGCCAGGGCTCCCTCAAATTCGTAGCACTGGCGGTGCTGATACCCTACTTCCTGTTTACCTCAGGCTTTATCTACGAGGTCAGCGGGCAGACGGTTACCGATAAGATTGACACCCCCTATTCCATTGCCCTGAGCAGCTACCGGCTGGACCTGGCTGGTGTTTTTTACTGGCGGGATGGTACTGCTGCTGAATGGCTGACACAAAAGACTGGTGATGAGACTAAAGTTTGGGCTGACCAGCATACCGGCCGATTTCTGTGGTATCACGGACTCAGAGGTCAAATAATAGGTGGCTTGTCAGAGGACAGCTACATGTATTTCACCACCTGGAACATAGATAAGGAAGAGGCAGTTTTTGCTATTGGCCCTGGGCTCAGGCAGCATGTCAGTTTTGACAATATTCCCGGACTAAAAAGAGCGATTGAGGACAAAAACAGAATCTATAACAATGGTGGTGCTCAGATACTGGCACCAAAATGAATCTCCCCGCAGTAAGCTGTAGAACATGCCAGCGAGCATTTCACACAAAACCATCAACAAGAGGGAGTGTAAGTAATAAGCCCCTCTTTTTCCGCCTCACCGCTTACGGAGAATAAACTGTGTGCCATTGGCAACTATGACTGGCTTTTCTGCTTTAGTCATCGCAAAGTCATTAAATGCCTTGGATGCCCCTTTTCTACCAGGTAAATACTCGCTCATTAAGTAACCCCCGGGGCGCAAGGCTGACCATATTGTTTGGTATTCAAAGATCATATTCTCATATGTGTGCCAGGAATCATGATAAAACATGTCCACTGCTCCCCCGGCTTGTTCTATTACTTGCTCTAAATGTTCTGAACTTTTCCCTATCCTAAGTTCCAAGCGAGCTCGTAAATAATCAGGGACTATCCATGCTGGTTCAGCCTTCATATCCTGAGGCAATCGAGGGTTAGGCAAATCAATTGTGTATAGGACTCCTCGATTATTTTTGTCCATAGCCAAAAGTATCACCGCAGTCCCTAGGCCATCAAAGCTCCCAGTTTCAATCATGATGTTGGGCCTAATTGCCCGAACAACTAGGTAGAGAAATTCTCGCCAACCATACTGAGGCATCTTGTTCACCCTCTCAGCGGTTAACTTTAGCTTATCCTGAATAGCTTGATGAAATTTTGAGTCCGTCTCGAATTCTTGATGGTATTCCAGCAAAACCTTTTCACAAATATCAATTGCTTGAGAGATCTCAAGGCATAAATCATTAGGATTTATGGATTCTGCTGCTAAGAAATCGCTGCCACTATTTCTTACAAATATAGCTCTGAATATTTGCTCTGGGGCTTCCGCTAAGAAAAGAAATCCTCTCCACAGGGGTAAGTCTTGGGCACGAATATACTTATATTGCCTCTTCACTTTTTCTAATATTTCCAATAAACCTCCCATATCAGTTTACCCTCCTTGACCCGGTTCTGTTATATCTTTGTTGATTTAAAATGTGGCTCATACTATACTATCTATTATTAAACGATGGAGGGTTTATATGGCAAAGTTTTATAAACCAACACCAATGCCTATTGAATGTTCTGCTTGGCTGATTTGTGAAAGAATAGAAACTATTGGTTCGCATTGTACCGATTTGTCTCAAACTGAACATATTTCCAAAAGAGCCTCGGCAATCCAAATTTTGAAGCTAATTTTGGCTCGTTTAGATGAGACACAGTATTGCCTTCACTCAATTGTTGTTTTGCTTGACGCTCTTGCCAACGAGCGAATTTCCAATCAAGATAAGCAATAAACTTTACCTTCCATTTTCTAAAATCATTTGGTGATAATATAGCTTTATAAAGCTTATACGTTCTTATATCTGCCCAGATATTCATTTAGCTCCTTTCAACTAAGACCTAACAGAACCCTTGACCCTACCTGAGTTGGGTCAATGGACTTCTCCACCCAGTTCTTCCACCGAATAATCAGGGAGGTAAAGATGCAAGAACCCAGCATATTACATGACCTCCCCATCTTAGCTAAAATGCTATCTTACCTTCTTGGTTAGAGAAAACTATATATCTCTTCAATTTCCCTGTCAAGCGAAATCTTCCCCTTGAATTGCCTAAACAGGAATTTTCGTTGTATACTGCGTACCAGTCTTTTGTATACGGGGAAATACTTGGAGAGATCCTACCAGAAATTTACTAAGGATACTTTAATTATTGGAATTAGCAGCTTCCTGACATCGTTACTCATGCTAATTCAACTAGCCCTGCTGACTAAAACCCTGGGGGCTCACGGTTATGGAGTATGGTCACAAGTTTATGTTACCGTCAGTCTCGCCTTAGGTCTTGTCGACCTGAATTTAGCTCGTAGTATGATAAGGTTTCTGGCCGTAGAGAAAAACAAGGAGGTAATTCAAGACGATTTTTATTCAGTAGTCTCGATAGTACTTTTTTGTGGCTTGATTGTTTCATTGACAATAGTAGCTTTCGCCTACCCCATAGCAGTGAATTTCTTTGATGGTGCTGTCCAAGTAGTAAGAATAACTGGCGCTATTATCCTAACACAATTACTATCCTCAGCATATTTGAGCTTCTTAATAACCTTTCGGCAGATGGGAAAATATTCCATTCTTGTGATTGCCAGAGTATGTGGTCAGCTTGGGTTAATTGCTTATCTCACCTTAAATGGATATGGAATCTCAAGTATAGTTCTTTCTGTTCTGGCAATAGAGGTTGTAACCCTTCCCATCCTATTCTTCTTAATCAGGTCACAGATTGGCATTAAAAAACCGCATTTTTCCCGAATGAAAGAATACCTAAGCTATGGCTTGCCACTCATCCCTGAAACTTTAGCTTACCGAATAATCCAGTCCAATGACCGATATGTTATCAGCTATTTTTTAGGGCTAAGCTCAGTAGGCATCTACTCCGCAGCATATGGATTAGGAAACATGGTGTATATAATTAGTGGGATACTATGCTTTGTCTTACAGCCGACGTTAGCTAAGCTTTATGATGAAGGAAGGATGAACGAAGTAAAAACAATTTTGAGCTATTCGTTAAAGTACACGGTGGCAGTGGCTATCCCTTTTATCTTTGGCGCCGCTATTCTTGCCGAGCCAGTTTTAAGGGTGCTCTCGACATCTGAGATAGCCAGTGAAGGGCATTTTCTTGTACCTGTGATCGCCTTAGGCATTTCATTTTTCGGCGCTTATGCTATGCTGGGGCAAATCCTGCTTTTGGCTAAGAAAACGGGGATACTCGCTGCTATTTGGATAGTTGCCGCTGTATCTAATCTAGGGCTCAATATACTGGTAGTGCCTCGCTGGGGGATTTTGGGGGCAGCTATCACTACCCTGATTGCTTTTGCACTGGCATTAGGACTAACAACCTATTATGCCTTCAAAGAGTTTAAGTTTAGCATTGACTGGCATTTCATTACTAAAAGCCTGATTGCCTCGGTGGTAATGTCAGTGGGTATTTGGTGGATGGCTCCACAAGGAAATGCAGCAACGATAGCTACTGTTGGGGCTGGTGTTGCAGTATACGCGGCTATGCTGCTTTTATTGAGAGGTTTCACAAAAGAGGAATTCAGATTTTTCCGGGAGCTATTTCGGAGAGATAGTTAACGTTAATCGGAAAGCTATCTGTAAGGGAGGGCTTGTCAGACCATATTGCGGACGACACACATAATGGGTTCAGCGCCAAAGTTCAATTAGTTGTGAAAGCAGGAGGACGAGATGACTAGATTCCTTCGGATGCGGACTTATTTGCAGGATTTGCAGGCTATGCAGGCAGGGTCATACACTCTACTAAGGTTATATGGTATTAGCCGCTCATCTGGTCTGGACCCTCTGTTATTCATAGCTACGATAGTGAGTATTCCACGTTTCTTGAAGACGATGCTGACTTATTTGCGGGCAAGGGACGGTGGGAAATTCCCCCTTCGCATTAGCTGCCTTTACCCAATATTGACTGGCTGGCTTGGTGTTGCTGGCACGGCAAAAGGTCATTACTTTCACCAGGACCTCTGGGCAGCCAGAAAGATTTTCGAAGTTCGTCCCAAGCAACATATTGATATTGGGTCGCGCATCGATGGCTTTGTTGCTCATATTCTAACTTTCATGCCGGTTACGGTAATCGACATTCGTCAGTTAGACAGCGATATTCTCGGACTCACATTTGTGCAAGGAGATGCAACAAATCTATCGGGATTCGCAGATAACAGTGTGGAATCTTTATCCAGCCTTCATGCTGTTGAACACTTTGGCCTTGGTCGTTATGGAGACCCAATCGCTCCAAACGCTTGTTTCAAGGCGATGCGAGAAATGGCCCGTGTCCTAAAGCCAGGGGGTAGGCTCTACTTTTCAGTACCTATTGGGATTGAACGGGTTGAATTCAACGCTCACAGGGTGTTTTCGCCAAAGACAATTCTGGATACATTTAGAGAACTTGACTTCGTATCCTTTGCTGCGGTGGATGATGTAGGGGATTTTCGTGACTGTGTAGAGCCTGAGGATTTCATCGATGCTAAGCAGGCTTGCGGACTATTTGAATTTACCAAGAAAGGTCGCCAGCATCCTTACGTGTAAATCTTCAGCATGCCCGCTCATGCTCTACATACTACATTGATACCCCCATCTTCAGGCACAGCATTTAGCAGCGATTCCTTACTAATATATTGCCTTAAATCCTTTTCCGAATAGAAAGAATAGCCAAGTGAAGCTAATAATTCTATCAACTTTTCTAAGCTACCTCCGTATTCCCTTAACGTATATTTGACGAACTCAATAATCATGACTGGTTTGAATTTCTTTATAGAGTTCACCCCCCCCCGAACAACTTTGTATTCATATCCATCAACATCCAACTTTATGAAGTCGATTTTGCTTATGTTGTTTCTTTGTACATATTCATCCAAGGTAATGAAATCTACTTCCTCACTACCTTCTGAATCTGGTGCGCTTCTCTTATCCAAGGTCCAACTGCTCCGGAAGTAAACTGACTGTCTATCAGCAACGTGTGACAATGCGAATTTTTCCAAGATAATGTTGTTGAAATCGTTTAACTCTATATTGCGTTTAAGCTTTGAAAATGCCCACGATATTGGTTCAAATACAATTACCTTTCCACTCTTGCCAACCAACTTTGCACACCGGAGCGTATGACACCCAATATTTGCTCCGATGTCAAAAACGGTCATGCCTGACTTCACATATTTATCGATTACCGCTGTGGTCAATGGTTCAAAGCACCCCTCATAGTATATAGAACTGTCTATCAACTCATTCAGATCAAGCTCATATGTGATTCCACCTCTTATGGCTATAACAGTCCGATTTCTATTAGTCATTTTATATTTCAGATATAACCTTCCGAGAACCCCTCGAAATGGTTTTACTGGGAGCCTTAAATAGAAGGCAGCTAAAGTCCCAATTAACCTACTAACCATCACGCCCTCAAATATGGTTCTTGCGCTTTGTACCAGTCAATGGTTTTCCTAAGGCCTTCTCTAAAATCTGCCTTTGCCTTGAACCCAATTTCCTTCTCAGCTTTTGATACATCCAAGCATCTTCTTGGTTGCCCGTCTGGCTTATTGGCATCCCACTCAATGCTGCCTTGAAAACCTGTTAGCTCCGCAATTAATCTCACTAAATCTTTAATCTTTATCTCAAAGCCAGCCCCAATATTTAGTGGCTCTGGTTTGTCATATTTCTCAGTGGCGAGGATTATTCCTTCAGCGGCATCTTCTACATAAAGAAACTCCCTAGTAGCCTCGCCCATGCCCCAAACTACTATTTTGTCCTCTCCACTTTTCATAGCATCAACGCATTTTTTAATCAGAGCAGGGATAGCATGCGAAGACTCAGGGTCGAAATTATCTCCAGGTCCATAAAGATTCACTGGCAGAAGGTAAATTGCGTTAAAATCATACTGTTGCCTATAAGCCTGTGATTGCACTAAAAGCATCTTCTTGGCTAAGCCATAAGGTGCGTTAGTTTCTTCGGGGTAGCCATTCCAGAGGTCTTCTTCCTTAAAAGGAACAGGGGTAAACTTGGGATAAGCACAAACTGTTCCGATGGCTACGAATTTTTCTAGTCCAAAAAGCCTACCTTGCTCTATCATCTGCACACCCATCATCAGGTTATCATAGAAGAATTTTCCGGGGTTTTCCCTGTTAGCACCGATACCGCCAACTACAGCAGCAAGATGAATGACAATAGCAGGCTTAGCGTCTCTGTATAGTCTTTTCACAGCCTCCAACTCAACGAGGTTGTAATCTTTGCTTCGGGGAACAAAGATTTCTCTGCATTCCTTCTCCCTCAGCTTTCTTACTACATATCTTCCGAGAAAGCCCGCTCCTCCAGTTACAAGAAGCCTTTTCGTAGCCAGCCAGCTCAACTCTCCATTCCTCCTGTGGGATTGATTAAAGCTCTATCAAGCACATTTAGCCCGTGCTTTTCAAGAGCAACCTTCCCCTCTCCCGGAGGTTCAAGTTCCAAGGCTTGCATATCTGCATCTACCATAATTCTAACAAGCTCTTTAAAGGTCACCTTTGGCTCCCACCCAAGCCTCATCCTTGCTTTCGATGCATCTGCTATAAGCACATCTGTCTCTGTAGGTCTAAAATAACGAGGGTCTATCCTGACATATTCCTCCCAATCAAGCCCTACATAAGTAAAAACTTCTTCAACGAATTCCTTCACACTGTGAGTTTCTCCAGTTCCTATAACATAATCATCGGGCTTTTCTTGCTGAAGCATTAGCCACATTGTCTCGACATATTCAGGGGCATAACCCCAATCTCTTTTCGCCTCGAGATTCCCTAAGTAAAGATATTGCTGCTTCCTAGCAAGGATATGAGCAATGGCACGAGTCACCTTTCGGGTGACAAAAGTTTCCCCACGGCGCGGAGACTCATGGTTAAACAGGATACCATTGCAGGCAAAAAGATTGTAACCTTCTCTATAATTGACCGTCATCCAATAAGCATAGGTTTTAGCGGCAGCATAGGGACTTCTAGGGTGGAAAGGCGTATCCTCATTCTGAGGTGGAGGGATGCTGCCAAACATCTCACTGCTAGAAGCCTGATAAAACCTCGCTTTTAGCCCACTCCGTCTTAAGGCTTCCAGAACCCGCGTAGTGCCAAGAGCGGTAATATCCCCGGTATATTCTGGCATATCAAAGCTAACTCTTACATGGCTCTGGGCACCCAGGTGGTAGATTTCATCTGGCCGGATGTTATAAATAAGGTTAGTCAATTGAGCTCCATTCGACAGGTCTCCATGATAAAGAAAAAACCTTGCCCCCGGTTCATGAAGGTCCACAAAAAGATGGTCTATTCTGGAGGTGTTAAAGGTGCTTGCCCTTCGGATAAGCCCATGCACCTCATATCCCTTTGAGAGCAAAAATTCTGTTAGATATGACCCGTCCTGGCCTGTGATGCCGGTGATTAAGGCAATTTTACTCATTATTCAACCTCCGAATATTCTTTGGTACTATTATTTGACACTCTCAAACCCCGACAGATTAACGCCATTTGCTTTAAGCGTCTCCATTAAGTCCGCCTCGAATTGCTCCGCAAATTTCTCTTTAGTGAAAGGTTGATACTGCATAGAGGATAGATACTCTCTAGCAGCCTCTCTGAATGAGGAAATGTCCTCGTCGGATAGATTCGACAGATAGGCATGCAGCCATGCGTAGTTATCAAAATCGCGCATATCGATAAAGCAACTCTTAGGTATGTACTTCTCGACATCAGGGGCACCCAGATAGATAGGAATGGTTCCAACGAAGAGACTATCAAATATCTTTTCCGTTATGTAGCCGGGCATTGCCATATTTTCAAAGCAAAGGGCGAATCTATACTGGCTCAATGTCTCGTATTTCGATTTTACTTGACCTTTATAAATAGCCTTTAATGCCTTCCTGTTCTTCCAGTACATATATGGGAATCTCTGGGTATAAGGTATGTTACGCAAGATTTGACATAAAGATGCGTCCCAACCATAGCCATAGAGGTCAACACTCCCGAGGCTTTGAAGCGCAACTAACGCCTGGATTCTCTCGGAGTAAAGTTCACTATCCTTTGAACCCTTGTTAAGCAAAATCTGCAAACCCATGGGATTTCGTCCTCTTCTCAATTGCAAATAAGAGACTGCTGTTTTGTTTGCGTTGATCATAGTAAGAAAGCCTCTGTCTTTATTGTTCCAGAGATGCTCTATGACCCCATTTTGAACTTGGGGCCAGAAGAATTTCCGCAAATTCAATTGGTGGCTAAAGTATCTTTTGTATCCCGCCCCTTCTGTATTGTGAACATACACCCTGTCAAAGTACCTGGATAGGTTGTCTATTTCACGATAGAGATGCGGTGCGACTACAGTCGGTTCCATTATATAAAATGACTGTAAGTGCACATTGTTCTGTTTTGCTAACTTCTTGTAATTGTCTATTATTCCTAGTGAGATATAGACGTTTACTCTTCCAGACATCCTATGGTCGAGCAAGTAGTCAGCTGTATTAACGGAGATTCCTTGCTTGGCAAGTTTCTCCCTGAGAAAGATGAGCGGGGCAAGTTGTCTATCTCGGTTCAACTTAGATGTTGCCTTAAACATTTCATTATCATAAAACACAAAGTATGAAGGGTCAATAAACACCATTACATCTTTGGCCGAGATACTCATACAACCCTCCCCCATCTACCCAGCAGCCAACGTAGGCTCTTTGCAAGGTATTGTCCCAGATGGCCTGAACCCAGGAGCAGAATGCCGCAGAGCCAGAAAGACAAGAGCTTTGGCTGGGCAATGCTTTGCACAGCGCTGCGGAAAGCCATGGTGGAAAAAGATTGTCTCAACAACCTTTTAGCTTCCTGCGACTCTCCTTTATTCAGATAGTTTATGGCTCGCATTATGTTATCCAGGCTTCGCCGGAATTCATATTTATTCAGGGCACTGCGGGGAATATCCAAAACTCCGGACTTGACTGACAAGTGATAGTCCATTACCTTGAAAAAATCTGCTTCACCAGTGCGTAAAAACCTGAACTGATAGCTCCCATGCGTAGTGCTAAGGCGATAACGCATCAGTTTTTCCTCAATAATAGCAATAGGGCATTTCTCTAAGATTCTGAGCCACATATCTAAATCTGCTGATGTTCCAAACCTATCTTCGTCAAAAGGTGCTAACTCGTTATATAGCTTGCTTCTGACCATACAAGTTGGGCACATCAAGAAATTTACGTTTCTCAATATTGACAGAAATATTTCAGGAAGATAATAAATCCTCTTGCCCCTTAACTCAGACGGTAACTTAATATCCCCAATCGTCTCACCATGGTCATCGATGCAACAGCCCAGGGTAAACACAGCGCCGGCGGATGGATTATCCTGAAAGGCTTGCACTTGCTTTTCTACTATACTTGGCAGATACAAGTCATCAGCATGAAATATGGCAATATATTCGCCACTGGCCAGCTCAATACACCTGCTGAAATTCGCTTCTGCACCAATATTCCTTTCATTCCTGTAGATTTTGATTCTTGAGTCGTTGATTTGTTGTAAAAGACTCAGGGTATTATCCGTTGAGGCATTATCCACAACCAGAATCTCTAAATTATGATATGTTTGATTGAGAATTGATTGAAGGGTACTCATCACGGTCTTTTCGGCATTGTAGGCCGGAATGCAGATGCTTACCGACGGCTGATGATATAGCATTTTGTTGTCTGAACTACCCCCATCGTTTTATTTTAACATTATCAAGCCGGCGAGTCACCGTCAGATATTGTGCTGCTGCCAAATAGCTGCCAGCAATCACTAGTACTACAATTGATTGAATATAAGTGGGCTGCTGCTTTAAAACTGCCAAAGCTTATTAGGGCCTTATTTTCTGTAGTGACCGAATGGCGTCAACAATGTCCTCAACTGATAGGGAATAAGCCTCGCGTAAATATTCCTGGCTACCGACTTGCTGGCAAAATTCATCTTTTATTCCTATTCGCCTGAAGGTAATCTGCGAATTGCCCGATTCTGCCAGCACCTCAGCCACGGCGCTTCCCAACCCGCCAATTATGCTGTGTTCCTCTACAGTTATGATTGCTTTAGTTTGCTGGGCTGCTGCCAGCACTGTCTTGGTATCCAGTGGTTTGAGAGTGGGCATGCTTAACACCCTCGTTTGAATTCCATACCGTGTCAACTGTTCCGCTGCCTGTATAGCATTGAATAGTATTCCACCTGTGGTAATCAGCGTAACATCACTGCCATCTCGCATTGTAATCGCTTTGCCAATCTGGAAATCGGGAGGCGTTTGATGGACAACAGGTTCTCTCGCCTTGCCCAATCGCAGGTAGCATGGGCCAGGCCACTCAATAATGGCCCGTGTCGCCAGCGCTGTCTCTATTGGGTCACCTGGGGCAACCACAGTCATGTTAGGCAAGGCACGCATAATTGCCAGGTCTTCGGTAGCGTGATGTGTCATACCTTGAGCGCCATAAGAAAACCCCCCACCTACGGCAACAATTTTGACATTTGCGTTATGATAACAGGCATCATTGCGGATTTGTTCCAGACAGCGCAGGGTGGGGAAATTGGCAATTGAGTAGGTAAATACAACCTTGCCTGAAAGAGCCAACCCAGTGGCAATGCCAGTCATGTTCTGCTCAGCCACACCAACATTGATAAAGCGGTCAGGAAGTTCCTCTCTAAAAGGCTCAACCACCGAGTAGCCTAGGTCACCCACCAGAAGCCAGATGCGTTCATTAGCCCTGGCACACTCTATTAATGTTTGAATGAAGGCGGTTCTCACTCAGGTACCCCCAATTCAGCCAGTGCCTGGCGTAGTTGCTCGGCATTGGGCGCTTTATAGTGCCAGGCAAGCTGATTTTCCATGAAGCTGACCCCCTTGCCTTTGACGGTGTGAGCAATAATACAGCTCGGTAGTCCCGGTTCAAAGGGAACACTCTGCAGAGCGTCCTCGATTTGAGTATAGTCATGTCCATCAATTTCCCGGACTGCCCAGCGGAAAGCCCGCCATTTGCTAGCCAGTGGCTCCAGGTCCAGCACTTCCTTGACCGTGCCAAAGCTCTGAATCTTGTTGTAATCCACGATAGCAATCAGATTATCGAGACAGTGATGGGGAGCGAACAAAGCGGCTTCCCATGACGAGCCTTCATCACATTCACCGTCACTTAAAAGCACGAAAACCCGGTAAGAGTGACCATCTCGCTTGCCAGCCAGCGCCATCCCGCAGCCGATGGATAATCCGTGTCCTAATGAGCCAGTAGAGACCTCTACCCCAGGCACTCCATGGTGGGTAACATGGCCAGCCAGATGCGCTCCATCTTGACAATAAGTCTCCAGCCACACCTTTGGGAAGAAGCCGCATTCGGCAAGCACCGCATAGAGGGCTGCACAGCCATGCCCTTTGCTCAAAATAAAACGGTCACGGTCAGGCCAGTTAGGGTAAGCAGGATCCACTCGGACAATACTGTGATAAAGAACCGCCAGAATGTCAGCCATTGAAAGGCAGGTGCCGATATGAGAAGCATTAGCTTTGTGGGTCATGCGCAGAGCGTGAGTGCGAATAGTTTTGGCTAGAGTTTTTGGATAGTTGTAATTCTTCAATCCCGTTCCCCCCGCACAAAGTACGAAATATATGGGTCAAATGGGAAGCGACAGAGCTTCGCTCCCGCCGCGCCTATCGTCTCCAGTAATGCGATGGTTTCACCGGGAAATTCAGGACAGTTCAGCTCATCAAAAGCCACAATCCCGCCTCTGGCCACCCGAGGATATAGTTGTTCAAGCGCCACCTTCGTCGGTTCATAAAGGTCAAAATCCAAATATAGCAGACTGATAATCAAATGTGGATTTTCTTCGATATACTTGGGTATGGCTTTACATGCATCGCCTTCTACCAATTCTACCTTGGAAATGTGTCCCAAAGGACGATTCTGATCATGAAGCGCAACAAGGTGTTCGATCTCTTCCTTGATCTTAACGTGTGTTTGGAACCCTTCCGCATGCAAATGCTCGGATGAACCTGTTCGTGCGTCTTTTTTATGCACGCCAGGAAAACCGGAGAATGTATCAAATCCAATGATTTGGCGGGTATAATTATACGGTTCAAGAATAGCCGAAAAGTGTAACCAGGCCATTATGCCCCCTCCCCCAAAGACCCCACACTCGATGACACTGCCATTGATGGGGAGGCTTTGCTTAAAGATTTCATATTTTGCCAAAAGGCGTGCTACGTCCTGTCGTCGCACATGGCGCGGGAAAAATTGTAATCGTTGTGCTAATGGCAGTGCTGACATCTCGAAAGCATGACAAAATTTACTAACAAGACCCTTTTCCTTTTCGGTGTGTTTGGCGCTATGAGACAAACTTAATCCATCTTGTAAATTGGTTTTTCGCTTGTCCATTACGTTTTTACCTCCGTTCGATTCTCCCGATACCATTCTATCGTTCGCCGCAATCCTTCATCTAGGCTCACTTGTGGTGACCAGCCAGTAACTTGTCGCAAGCGAGAAATATCCGCCTGTAAGTGCATAATCTGGTCCGGACGGTAAGGCACCTCGCCAAAGCCGAGCGGCAGACCGGGGTCAATCAGGTCCCGAATGCATTCTACGATACTGTGCACGGTATGAGCCTCCCCGGAACCAAGGTTGAAGATGCCTTGGGCTACCGGATGTGATGCAGCTTGCCATATGGCTGTTGCGACATCCTCAACATAGAGGTAATCCCAGCGCTGCTCCCCCTGTGTCAAGCTTGGCTTTTCCCCTTGCAGAAGCTTGAGGATAACCTGTGGAATCATATGATCTCGGTCGTCCATCGGCCCATATGCCGCAGTAAATCGAAGCCAAGTAAAACCAATGCCATAAGCTTGGCACAGTTTCTCGCTGAGAAGCCCAAGGCAAAGTTTTGCCACGCCATAGGTAGTTACAGGACGAGTTGGCATATCCTCGGTCAGCACCCCATTGCAAACTCCATACTCAGCCTGTGAGCCCAATCCAATCCACCGTTTGCAACCGACTTCATGGGCTAGCTCCAGTAATCTCAAGCTTCCATACACATTCTGGGTAACCTGAGCTGGATCATTGCGATGGCGACCACTAACGCCATGCCAGCCTAAGTGAAAGACCGTGTCAGCGGCGAAGTCTCGAATGGTTGCTGCCGCTTCGTCAATGGCGGTTAGATCTCCGCTAATAACATGCGGCTGAGGAAGCATATCTTTAATCCGCCAAAGGTTATTTGTTGCTGGGCGTACTAAAGCAGCGACCTCAACATTACGTTCTAACAAATATCTAACCAAATGAGAGCCAATATGACCGGTGGCACCTGTTACGAGGCAGCGCATTTTAACTCCTTTGGCATCCCATGAAAACACTCCAAAATGTATTCTAGCATTCTCTGAGAAAGACCCGGGTAAACTCCAATCCAGAAGACCTGGTTCATTACAAAGTCTGAGTTTGTCAAATTGCCCACGACTCGATGTCGAATGTCGTGATACGCTGGCTGACGCACCAAGTTTCCACCAAACAGCAGCCGGGTAGCGATTTTATGCTTTTCTAGGTATTGCACCACCTGATTACGGGTAAAAGGTGCCTCGGGTCGCACTGCCAAGGGAAAGCCAAACCAGCTCGGATCACTTCCTGGCGTCGCCTCCGGCAAAATAAAATACTCTTGCAAATCACGCAGCCCTTCATACAATAGTCGAAAATTATGGCGTCTCGCCTCGATAAAAGCAGGTAGTTTTTTCAACTGTGCCACACCCACAGCCGCCTGCATGTCAGTAACCTTAAGGTTGTAGCCAATGTGCGAGTAGATATACTTATGGTCATAGCCATAGGGAAGATCACCTAGCTGCCACTCGAAGCGCTTCCCGCAGGTGTTGTCTTTCCCTGGCTCACACCAACAGTCGCGTCCCCAGTCGCGGAAAGATGCCACCAGCTTGTTAAGGATAGAGGAATTTGTAAGAACTGCACCGCCCTCCCCCATCGTGATATGGTGAGCTGGATAGAAGCTTACGGTAGCTAAATCACCAAAAGTGCCCACTTTTCGTCCATGATAGGTCGCTCCCACCGCATCACAACAATCTTCTATAAGCCACAAATCATGTCGCTGGGCAAAGCCTACTACAGAGTCCAAGTCAAAAGGATTCCCAAGCGTGTGGGCCAGCATCACAACGCGAGTCTGCTCAGAATATGCATCTTCAAGTTGTGTCACATCCACATTGTAAGTCGGTATCGTTATATCTACGAACACTGGAGTGAGTTGATTCTGGATTATGGGGTTAACCGTTGTCGGGAAACCTGACGCCACAGTGATAACCTCGTCGCCAGGCTTCAGCCTCCGCTCAAGCTTGGGTGAAGTCAGGCAAGATAATGCCAAAAGGTTTGCGCTGGAGCCTGAATTGGTAAGTAGACAATGCTTAAGCCCAAAGAACTGAGAAAATTTATCCTCGAACTGAGCAGCAAACCGTCCGGCGGTCAGCCAGAAATCCAGAGCAGCCTCAACCAGGTTGACAAGTTCCTCATCATCAAAGACCCGGCCTGCGTAGGGAATGGTGCTCTCTCCAGGTATGAACTTATGTGTTGGGAAAGCAGCCTTGTAATACTCACGAACCAGGTCAATAATCTGTGTCCTCAACGTATCAGCCGAGTTACTCACGGGCAAAAAACTTTTCATACCAGGAAATTGTTCGCTTCAATCCCTCATCCAAGGTGAATACCGGCTGCCAACCAAGCATCTCACAAGCCTTGGCGGCGCTTAGATATTGCTGACGTATTTCATTAGCAGCCTCATTACGGATAACTGGCTTCAGGTTAGATTCCATCAGCCGCAAAATGTGTTCAACAAGCTCTATCACTGATACCGGGGTCTCGTTGGAGAAGTTGAACGCTTCACCATATAAATTTGCGTTTTGTGCCAGCTTCTCGGCTAGCAAAATATAGGCGGCAGCAGCATCTTCGATATAAAAATAGTCTCGTACATACTGACCGTCAGAGCGTATGACAGGTTGTTGACCACGCAGCACCGAGCGAATAGTGCCAGGCACAACCCGATTCCAATTCAAGTCGCCGCCACCATAGAAGTTCCCGCAGCGAGTGATAGCTACTGGCAGTCTACATGTAACAGCGTATGATTGGGCAAGCAGGTCAGCACAAGATTTACTCACATCATAGGGGTAACGACCCTGTAGTGGTGCATCCTCATTGTAGGGCAGTTGTTCCTGGTCACCATAAGCTTTGTCGGACGAAGCCGTTACAATACTATGGACTGTCGGACTGCGGCGGCATGCCTCGAGCAATGTCCAGGTGCCACGGATATTGGTTTCAAAGGTTGAAGTGGAATTCCGGTTGGCAATGCCGACGATGGTCTGGGCTGCCAGATGAAAGACAGTGTCGATTTCATATTCCCCTAATATCCTTTCTAAAAGCGCCTGGTCGCAGATGTCACCACGAACAACTTTCACTTGCTCAACAAGCTGAGCGTGAACCAGCTCGCTTTGTGGTACCCAATCCCGCACCAGGCAAACAATATCAGCGCCCGGTCCGAGCAACTGGCGTACTAACCAACCTCCTAATAACCCGGTAGCTCCAGTCACAAGGGTAGGGCGGTCTTGCCAGAACGAAGCCTTTATTCCCATTTCTTCCACGGAGTTTCTCCTCTATCCCACAATTCATTAAGAAACTTATAGTCGCGGTATGTATCCATCGCATAAAAAGAACCGTGATGTTTATAAGCCATTAATTCACCTTCGCGGGCTAGGCGTTCCAAGGGTTCCTGCTCCAAGAAACAATCATCTCCTGCCAGATAATCAAACACTTTTCGATTGAACACGAAAAAGCCAGCGCTAACCCAGCCCTCTATCTGGGGTTTCTCAGCAAAACTGAGAACTGCTGAGTCATCACCTAGTGTAAGAATACCAAAACGTGAGAACGGATGCACCGCTGTCACTGTAGCCAGTCGACCATGCTGCTGATGATATTCCACCAGGGCTCGGATGTCTATGTCAGCCACTCCATCACCATAGGTTACCATAAAGGTATCACCCTCTATATATCTCTCCACTCGCTTTATCCGGCCACCAGTCATCGTTTCCAAACCGGTTTCAGCTAATGTAACCACAAAATCCTGCTCCTTATGTGCATCATTATAGTTTAGGGAATATTGATGACCAAGGCGGATAGTGAAATCAGTGCTCATGGCCTCATAATTTAAGAAATAGTTTTTAATCATCTCACCCCGGTAACCAAGGCAAAGCACGAACTCACGAAAGCCGTAGTGGGCATAGGTCTTCATGATATGCCAGAGGATAGGCCGTCTCCCAATCGGTATGAGTGGCTTGGGACGAAATTCGGTTTCCTCTTGCAACCTCATCCCTCGTCCACCACAGAGAATGATGGTCTTCATCTATTTGCACATTTCCAGCATTCGCAACACTTCCATGTAGGGTTGTCCCTCACAACGCCTACTATTATATACCCTTTGGCAGGCGGGTAGAAGATTAAAGGTTAAAAGTTCCATGCGAGTCACCCGCCCACGGGTGATTGCCCTTCACCTGCAAGCAAGGCAGTGAGGTCACCTGTAGGCAGGTGACTCTCACCTAAATTTGAGGGAACTGAAATAGCAGCTCTTCTCATTTGAGATACTAACCCATACATTTCCGAAGAAGGAAATTCCGAGGTCACCTTGTAAACTAAAAACGCAACTTCATAGCCTTTCTGATAAGCTAATAAATCCTTGTAATTCTTTACCTTCATTCTACTCTCCGAACCTCTATGCGCTACTCGCCTTCGAGGTACTCAAATACCTTTACCTCGGAAATCATGCCACCGCCTGGCATCGTCTTGGAGCCCTTAGAACTATAAACGAGTTTGTAATGCTCCAGGGCTTGTAAGGGTACAGGGCTGGCAAACGGGTCAGAGCCCTCAACTTGTCTATTCTTCTTCCAGCAGCTTGTAATCGGCCTCCTCATCTTCCAGTAATTCATAATCAGCGTTAAAGTATATATTAAAAATCAGCCTGAAAGTGTTTACGGGACTAATGGTATCATATAAAGAGCTGGAATCTTTGCCAGGTAAATAGTATGCGTTAAGTATTCTTTTTCCGTGCTCTTCGGCTATTTCTCTCACTCCATGGTCTGACTGCAAGATAATGATTGGCGGTATGTCAGATGCAGCGATTATCTCATCAATGAGTACTTGAACTTTTTTGGTAACGAAGATGAGTTGGTCAAGGTATGCGTCGGCCATGAAATCGTCCTTGGTGTCCCATAACCAGCCCTTTGACAGTAACCAGCCCTTTGACAGTATAATGTTCTGTTCTGGCAAGTTCCCATCACGGTCGAAGACGAAAGGAAAATGAGGACACAGTATATGGGCATAAACGAATGTAGGCTTCTCGATGCTAGGTATCTCTGCCAACTTGTCAAAGGCATATAATATTGACTGCCTATCATGGTCGTCAGAGAAGGCTTGGAAGAACCTTAGGAAAGGCCATAGTGCCGTGGTGCGGACCAGTTCATGCGCGAAGTCAGTTATCCTAAATATATTACCCGACTCGTAGACATAGTAGTTATCTGCATATTGTTTCATTCCCCTTAAATCAAGATTGCCACCTATATATGAATAGCTATATCCTCTCTCTTTCAAAAACCGTGCCACTTCATTATCTAGCCACATACTCATAAGGGAAACATTCTCTAGACGCTCCTCAGCCGAGAAATAGACCATGTTCAAAGATGATGGCATCGACATATCCGTATTGCTGTAGTTGCAGCAGCTCTGGGTAGCGACGTAAAACCCCTTGCTAGTTAAGTAACTGATGAATTCCCCATTATCGAACCCAAAAAGCTCCTCTAGTGTATCTTGCCTGGCGTATCCGTCAAGGATGATGTAGTAGATGTCAGGCAGATTGCCAGAATTGTCTGTGCTTAAAGCTGTAGATTCTTCAGTCATCTTTTCCGTGCCATAGTCAGCTGTTCTAATTGTATGGATGGCAATATTAACTAGGGAAAGAGCTATAAGTGTGATAGCCATAACATTGAGGGATATGGTGAATGTAGAAAAATCTCGCCGTGCTCTTAACACCAGAATAGCACCACCTGTGAAGAGAACTGCCCACAAAGGGCCCAAGATGAATTGGTTTTGGATATAAAACCCTAATATGGCTAGGTTGTTCAGCCCTATAGAAGTCATCGCATCTCTGACATGGCCAAATGAAAAGAATAGAAGCAGGAAATAGGAGGTGATGAGTCCACCCTTAACGAAGCTCCCACTCACCAGCCTTGCCAGTATTACCAGAATTATCGTTGCAATAATAGCCACCAGCGATGGCAGGATAATATCACTTGATGGAACCTCATCTATGTTATAGGCAAAGAGAAACAGTACTGGAAATATGGCAAACAAGAAGGGGTGAATAACCCATGGTTTTTTCATGTCTGCCTCCCTTTAGCCACCATTAAATATACAGACCGCTCAGAGTCCTTTATGTTTACGTGTTTCTGGAGGGTGAAATATTTGCTGAATTCAGCTTCAAAAGCATCCTGGTTATAATCGGGAAATATGTCTTCCCTGGTAGAGAGCAGTCTCTGGACCTGAGAGTCACCCTTGGGGGCAAACTCTATTATAAGCGAGTTGCAGATCTTCTGGAGAAATTCGGCTATCCTGGTAAAGGGCAGGTTATTGGAAATGGCTAAATGGTGCAGAAATGCCAGGGCCAGCGCGGCATCTGAGGGCCCCCGTTCCTCAAGGGACATCCTTTCTCGATTGCCCCAGCCAATGCCAGGGCTGGGATTAGCCAGATCCAGCACCAGAGGGAGGATAAGGGTTTCCCCTTCCTTGACGCATGTGAGGTAGTTTTTCTCAACGGCAACAGGGTCAAGGTCGAAAGAGATAGTGGGTGTTCCCCTGTTGCTGGCAAGTCTGCTGAATACCCCTATATTGGCGCCGAGGTCCCATACGCTCCTGGGCTTTATTCGGTCGAGGAATTCAGCCACGATTTCTCGTTTGTGTTCGAGGGCGACCGGTGAGTAGTTTGTGGCTTCATAGTAATCAGCCCATTCAGTACCGACCGGCTGCCATTTCATTCTTGTGACGGACGATTCCAGGCTGTCCAGTATTCCCAGCAGAGCCATGCGGCTTAATTTGTAACGGTCAACCTTCACAGTTTTATCGGCAAAATACCTCTGGCTCCTGGCGTGGAGGTGGAGGTGAGAAAGTAGTGAGAAGTTAAGTCTGGTGCGAAATGGGAGCAGAGAGCTTGCCATGTCCAGAGGTATTCCATCCAAATAGATGCGAAGCAGTTGATTGAGCCTTACGTCTTTGTAGCTCATCAGTGCCAGTGGGGCGAGAAAGTGCTGGCAGAACTGTCTGTAGGCAACCCACGGTCGCCCCACGACGTACTTCTCAAAAGAAAGAGTGTCAATGAATATCGGTTTGCCATTTACGAATTGTATGTTATAGGCACTGCTATCTTTGAGGGACATTCCGAATTCCAGCGCTTTTTTCTGGACCTTCAGCGTGATAAGAGCGGCGTCTTTAATCTGGCTGAAGCACCATTCATAGGGATATGATACGAAGGGTACCAATTCTGGCTTGATGACCTTATACACAATTTCTGGTTGTGGCGTTTCAATGTCCACTTCTTCATGGCTGATAAGTAGCCCTTCTTTGACCAGAATTTCGTACAGGCCGGAGTTTATTAAAGAGTCATAGTTGTCTCTATAGCTCTGGTTTACCTGGCGGTAGAGAACACCATCCCGGTGGAACAGGAAACCGCTGGGGTCTCGAAAAGAGGCAGGGATAACTGAGCCACTTGCTAATTTTTTCATCGCTTTTTGTTTTCGGAAAAAAATTTTTTGAAGTAAACTTTAATCCTGCGCCAGTACATTTTAACTGCAACCAGCCCGCCAACGAGGGTGCCTATGAGAACTGGATGATAAGACTTCCGGTACCCGGGTCAATGTAAGCGTGAACCCGCTCCGGGAAAACAAGGTTGAATAAAATAATAACAATAAGTATGCGTATACAGAGTCTCAAATGGCTCCTCATGCCGTGTTCATTTTAGCAGAACATATTCGTGCTTTCAAAGTTGTGTAATTTGTCTAACCAGGTTCCATATGTCTTTAACAAATAACTGAAAGGTAGCGGGGGCATTTAACCGGGATGAGTTTACCGCCAGGTGCCTTGACGTTCATAATGAGTTATGAATATAGTGTGAAAGGAAGTCAAAATGAGCCTAAAAAATAAAAACGTGCTCATAACCGGTGTGAGCGGTCTTGTTGGTTCGCACATGGCTAAACATCTCCTTACCTACCCTGGCAGACTTGCTACGGATTTTATCCTCAAGTTTGAGCAAGGCAACCTCGTCTAAGCTTCCACAGATGATTTACTTCGTATACTCAAATACCTTTACCTCGGAAATCAAACCACCGCCTGGCATCATCTTGGAGCCCTTAGAACTATAAACGAGTTTGTAATGCTCCAGGGCTTGTAAGGGTACAGGGCTGGCAAACGGGTCAGAGTTGACTATTCTGTAATTACCGGATTTCTGACTTGAGACATAAGCCTCAGCTCCTTCATAGCTCGGAAAGGATTTCGCGCTGGTGATTTCCTTATAGGGCTGACCGTCACGGCTGACTCTTTCTTCAAAGGAGATCACTATAGAGCTGCTGGGCACAACTTGCTTGCCATCGAAATTATATAGTCTAACAACCATGGAGCGGTAGTATTCAGGATAGAACAGTATTACCGGCTCAAGCATATTGTCCTGCCGCTGATAGTAGATATCAAAGAACTTCTCAGTACTACTTCCGCTAAGGGTTGCTAGTGCATGAAATTTGCCCATTGGCATAGCTATGGCATTGTCAACGAGCACATATTTTGAGCCCCAGCTATCCAATATGGCATTGGTCGAGGCTTCATCTTGAGCAGTGAAAATGGCTGCTTCCCACCTACTATGACCAGTACCAGGGCTGGCAGTGGGTATGCGATGGCCAATGCGGGTTATCCAATAGCCATAGTCCCACCAGGCAGTAACACCGTAGGCAGTCTGAGGATAATTATATCTTTCACCTAGTGGTGGCGGCTGGTAAAGCTCATAGTAGAAATGAGGATTGCCGAATGGGTCTGGGGTATTGTCCTTCAGCCAGGAAAGAGATTCACACCAGGCATCACTGGGGGCATACACTGGATGACTGGCGGTATTTATAGCTCCACCAATGTTGGGGAAGAGGACAAGGAAGAAGACGACTATAACCCCCAGCCCCCGGTTTACCCAACTGGCAGCCGGACGAGAGCCACCTCGCCTTTTTTGCTTGGCTTGCTTTTTCGTCTCTCTGAGTGCTTCCGCAGGCTCAGCTGCCTTCTCTCTGAAGCCGCTAAACTCGAGGATTAGCCATGATAGGTATCCGGCAAGCAAAGCCACATTGACAACAAAGTAATAGGCAAAGCGGCGCATAGACAAGGTAGCTGCCAGCATCACCAGGCTCCAGATAATAAACAGCGTCTTATCAGTCTCGCCTCGCTTAATGATAAAGTAGACAAGTATACCTATGGAGATGAAACAGAGGAAAAAGCTGGTGGTGAAATTACCCCAGGCTACCGCTAGCGAGAAATTGCCACCAGGAAAGAGCAGGGGCTGCATCTCAAGGACAGTTGTTCCAATAGGCCAGGTAAAGATGCTGAGACTTCCTATAATTGCGCGGAGAAGAGATGGATTAATGATGTTGAAAATTGCTAGGCTCACCAGGCCGAGCCCAAGGAGAGCCGCCGGATAGATGATTGGCTTTACATTGCGGCTGGCCATTAGGTAGGAAAGCACAGCCAAAGCTATAGGGATGATAATAGCAATAATCAAAGAAGCCAGAGACATCCTGTCCGGGGAGACGGGTAAAAACACCAGCAGGGCGACAATGAAAGTAATGGTGCTGACGAAACAGAGATAGTCAGTAGCCCTACTCTTCAAATGGTCAATAATGAACTGGAGCACGAGATAGACAAAGATGATGAAAACAAAAAACAGAGCACCTTGCCAGGTAAGAAAGTAAATTCCAAGGAAGATACCAGCTAGAAGGCTATAAATAAGCGGCTTGGATAGAATCCCCCAGTCCCAGGATTTCACATGTTTGAAAGTCATGCCACTTTGCGTAGCGCTTTTTACCGCCAAAATAAGGAACAGCATAGTGATTGTGGTGAATAGCACTTCGGCAACATGGTAGTCAGTGAAGCCAAGTAACGACCTGCCAAGAAATTCACCAGGGAAAATGGCAATCAAGCCGGCAGCTATTACACCAGCCCAGCGACTGAACAGCGCCTTACCGATGAAATAGACCGGGATAACAGTCAAGGCGCCTAATACTGCCGGGAAATAGACGCCAACGATATCAACAGTGTGTTGAGTTGGCGAGCCCAAGCCAACAAGCCAGGTAATGCCGGCGAGGAAATAGGCGAAAAAAGTAATCGAACCAGGCCCACCACCCCCTGGATAGAGAATGTAAGGGTCAAAAGAATTGAGATGAGGAAAATTGTGAACGAGATTGTCAACGATGCGCATAAAAAAGTAAGCATCGACGCCAGTGAACTTTATCCAGCCGCCAACGAAGACCTGGTCGTAGGGAAGGGCAACCCGGAGATACAGGGCAACGCCGAAAAAAAGAGCAACTATTATACCGGCAATGAGTGCTGAGGAGAATCTACTCTGGGTCATCACATTAGCCCTGAGGGAGATTATAGTCTTGTTTCGACGGTGGTGCAAGGTAATGTTGTGCGGGATAGTGTACCATCAGAACATGTAGCTGCGAGGCTTTAGCCTCGCTGAACTCGACCCTAAAGGGTCGAGGCTACATGTGTATGGAGATAACAAAGAGTCCTAAACATAGTTACAAGTGGAACAACTATGTCGAGATTGATTACGTGCCAAAGATGTAGCTGCGAGGCTTTAGCCTCGCTGAACTCGACCCTAAAGGGTCGAGGCTACATGTGTATGGAGACAACAAAGAGTCCTAAACATAGGTACAAGTGGAACAACTATGTCGAGATTGATTACGTGCCAAAGATGTAGCTGCGAGGCTTTAGCCTCGCTGAACTCGACCCTAAAGGGTCGAGGCTACATGTATGTGGTGGATGGGCGACCTTAAAAGGTCGCCACTACATGTGTGATAAATCCCGACCTCAAGCGACCCTAAAGGGTCGCAACTACATTGGACTTAGAAAAGCCTGAATAGATGATACACTGTCTAAGTTTGTCCTCTGCTGGCTGATGTGATAAACTCAAATAGTTTTTGGGGAGACTGCTTTGAAGATACTGGTTAGTAATGATGATGGCGTATATGCCGATGGGCTCTGGGCAGTGGTAAAGGAACTGCGGGAGATAGCTGCAGTAACTGTAGTAGCTCCGGATAGAGACCAGAGCGGCGCCGGCACTTCGGTGACGCTGCGCCATCCATTGAGAATGATTGAAATAAAAGCACCGTTGGACGGAGTAGCTGCATATTCGGTGGAGGGAAGTCCTGCCGATAGTGTTATTCTGGCTCTTAAGCTTATTTTGAAAGATGGAGTAGATTTGGTGGTTTCCGGCATCAACGAGGGGCCGAATCTGGGCGATGATGTTTATATCTCGGGAACAGTTGGCGCTGCTCTACAAGGCTTTTTCTACGGGATTCCTGCCATTGCTCTTTCCATAGCCGCTTTTGGAAGCCTTCAGTTCGACATGGGTGCAAGACTGGCTAAGCTCATGGCCAAGGAAATCGTTGATAAAGGCTTACCCCGGAGAATGCTGTTGAATGTTAACCTGCCAAATCTGCCTCGGGGGGAGCTTGAGGGGATAGAGATTACCAGGTTGGGCGAACGTAAATATGCTGACAGAATCGAACCTGGACACGATGGAAAGCGACAATATCATTGGATTATGCGTGGCAAGTCCGAGTGGCAGTCGACTTCAGGAACTGATATCTGGGCGCTGGAGCAGAATAGGATTTCGGTTACTCCTTTATTTGGCAATCCTGATGGCTCCAGTCGCGAGCTTCTTAAAAGCCTGGCCCCGGAGCTTTTCCGTAAACTGCTGGACAATAGAGATTGATTACGTGGAAAAGATGTAGTGGCGAGGCTTTAGCCTCGCTGAACTCGACCCTAAAGGGTCGAGGCTACATGTGTGTAGTGATAAGCGACCCTAAAGGGTCGAGGCTACATGTGTGTAGTGATAAGCGACCCTAAAGGGTCGAGGCTACATGTGTATGGAGATAACGAAGAGTCCTGAACCTAGTTACAAGTGGAACAACTATGTCGAGATTGATTACGTGGAAAAGATGTAGTGGCGAGGCTTTAGCCTCGCTGAACTCGACCCTAAAGGGTCGAGGCTACATGTGTGTAGTGATAAGCGACCCTAAAGGGTCGAGGCTACATGTGTATGGAGATAACGAAGAGTCCTGAACCTAGTTACAAGTGGAACAACTATGTCGAGATTGATTACGTGGAAAAGATGTAGTGGCGAGGCTTTAGCCTCGCTGAACTCGACCCTAAAGGGTCGAGGCTACATGTGTATGGAGATAGGCGACTTTTCCTGAACTAGATAAGGAATAGAGAGCTATGTCAGAGGTAGTCATTGTCAGCGGCATCAGAACAGCCATTGGTGCTTTCGGTGGTTCTTTGAGAGATGTCCCTGTAGTAAATCTTGGTGCGCTGGTGATAAAGGAGGCATTGAAACAGGCTGGTCTACGACCCAAAGCTGGCAAAAAGCTGCTCGAGTACACTCCAAAGGCAGTAAAGGATGCTGGGCTGACCGAGTTGGAAAAAGCCCACTATGACTGGGATGATTCACTCAAAGAGGTTCAGGTTGATGAAGTGATTATGGGCAATGTGTTGCAAGGAGGCCAGGGACAGAATACTGCCAGGCAGGCTACTATCTATGCTGGTTTGCCTAAGGAGACGAATGCCTTTACTGTAAATAAGGTGTGCGCTTCAGGACTAAAGGCAATCACTTTGGGGGCTCAGGCAATAATGCTCGGTCAGGCCGAAGTAATAGTTGCCGGAGGTATGGAGAACATGAGCTATGCTCCTTACGCTCTGCCTCGAGCCAGATGGGGATATCGGATGGATGTCAATGGTAAAGGTGAGGCTATTGACCTTATGGTTTATGATGGGCTGTGGGAGATATTCTACGGCTATCACATGGGGCTGACTGCAGAAAATATTGCTGAGACGTATAAAATCTCTCGGCAAGAGCAGGATGAACTTGGGCTTTTAAGCCATCAACGAGCTCGAGTTGCCATAACTCAAGGTCTATTTAAGCAAGAGATAGTGCCTGTGGTTATTCCACAGAAGAAGGGCGAAGCCGTGGTCTTTGATACTGACGAGCGGCCTATGGATACAAGTCTGGAAAAGATGGCGAAGTTACCGCCAGCGTTTAAGAAAGATGGTACGGTTACCGCTGGAAATGCTTCTGGCATTAATGACGCTGCTGCAGCCGTAGTATTGATGAGCAAAGACAAGGCTAAAGAATTGAAGCTCGAACCCTCCGGAGTTATCAAATCTTATGCTTCTGGCGGTGTCGACCCGGCATATATGGGGCTGGGGCCGATTCCAGCGGTCAAGAAAGCCCTGGAGAGAGCCGGCATAAGCATCAAAGATTTGAACATAATCGAGCTTAATGAAGCCTTCGCTTCTCAGGCTATAGCGTGTATGAGGGAATTAGGATTAAGCACGGAAAATACCAATGTCCGCGGGAGCGGGATTTCTCTGGGGCATCCCATTGGCTGCACCGGCGCCAGACTGATGGTGACCATACTGCACGAGATGAAGAGGCAAAACTTGCACTTGGGTCTGGTAACCATGTGCATTGGTGGCGGCCAAGGGATGGCCATGGTTGTGGAAAGGTAGGAGGCCGTTGGTCAAACACAATCGTCATTCTGAGCCCTTCGCTTGGCATTCTGAGGGAGCAAAGCGACCGAAGAATCTCCTCAAAAATGTAGCGGCGAGGCTTTAGCCTCGCTGAACTCGACCCTAAAGGGTCGAGGCTACATGTGTGTAGTGATAAGCGACCCTAAAGGGTCGAGGCTACATGTTTGGGGTGGCAGGCTACCCTAGAGGGTCGAGGCTTGAGATTTTGGGTGAGACCCTTCGCTACCGCTCAGGGTGACAGGTGAAGGTTCAGGGTGACAGAAGTATGTCAGGAGATTTTCTTTGGCGCGGCTCATTGTGGTTAGACATGGACGGACGGAGTGGAATCGGGTGGAAAGATTTCGTGGTAGAGCGGATATCAAGCTGGATGAGGTAGGAATTAAGCAGGCTGAAGCTGCGGCCGCCAGGATTGCTGAATGGCAAGTTTCGGCAGTTTATTCCAGCCCGCTTCGTCGTGCTTCGACCACAGCCGAAATACTGGCGCGCCCTTTCGGTTTGGAAGTAAAGCTGCTGCCTGGTATTATTGACATAGACTACGGGGAGTGGCAGGGTTTGTCTCCTGCGGGAGCTGCTGCCAAGGATGGTGGCCTTTACTCAAAATGGTTGGAGAGTCCGCATAAGGTGAAATTCCCTGGCGGTGAGAGCCTTGCCGAGGTTAGGGAAAGAGCAGCTTCAGCAGTGGATGGCTTGATAGCCCAGCACCCAAAGGAAACAGTTGTTTTGGTGTCACATAAAGTGGTCTGCCAAATTCTCATCCTCAGCTTGCTGGGTTTAAATAATTCGCATTTCTGGCAAATCACTCAGGATGTCTGCGCCGTTAACCTTTTTGAGGTGCGAGGTGGCGTGCCATCAGCTTTGTCACTCAATGATACCTGTCACCTGAAAGGTGTAAATTAGATGTCATTTGGGAAATGCCTGTTTGCTATTCTGAACCGCTCAACTGTCATTCTGAGTCCTTCACCTTGTCATTCTGAGCGAAGCGAAGAATCTCTCAATGCTCAGGATAAACTCCGTGAAGAATCTAAATCCTGTAAATGGGCTACTCTGAGCGAGATTCTTCCTTCACTTCGTTCAGGACTCGCTCCGCTCCCTCAGAATGACAAGAAGCGAAGGGGCAGGTAATAAAGACAGAGACTAGTTAGGCTTAAATAGGTTCAAATATGTCGAAGATAAGAGTTGGCATCATAAATGTTACCGGCTATGCCGGAGTTGAATTAGCAAGGTTGCTTTATAAGCACCCGAAGGTGAAGCTTTGCTCAATTACGGGCAGAAGTGCTGCCGGGCAGAAGCTAGCTGAGGTCTTTCCGCATCTGGCTGATATTGAGCTGACGATTACGGCAGAGCTTGATGAAGTCGACCTCGTCTTTTCAGCAATGCCCCATAAGGCAAGTGCTGAGGTCATACTGCCTTTAGCTAAACGCGGTATCAAAGTTGTCGATATCAGTGCTGACTTCAGGCTCAAAGATGCCAGTAATTATCTCCAGTGGTATGATTTCGCTCATCCAGCGCCGGAGTTATTACAGAAAGCTGTTTATGGCTTACCTGAGCTCCATTGTGCTGAAATCGCCAAAGCCAGCCTGGTAGCCAACCCCGGCTGTTATCCTACAGGAGCCTTGCTGGCTCTAGCACCGGCGGCTAAGGAAGGCCTTATTTATCCAGATATTATCATTGATAGCAAGTCAGGTGTTTCTGGTGCCGGCAGGTCTTTAAGCTTGTCAACTCATTACACTGAGGCTGTTGATAATGTCCGTGCCTATTCTGTGCATGGGCATCGCCATCTGCCGGAAATTGTCCAGGAGCTTGAAACTCTGAATTCAGCTTTCTCCCCTTCGGTGACCTTCTTACCTCATCTGGTGCCGACATCTCGAGGCATATTGAGTTCATGCTATGCCAAGCTGAAGGAGGGGAAGTCGACTAAGGGGAAAGAGGAGCTAATAAAACTCTATCGCAATTACTATAAAGGGAAACCTTTTGTCAGGGTAGTTGATAAGCCGCCTGAAACCAAGCAGACATGGGGAAGCAATCTTTGCCTCGTTTATCCTACTATTGATGTTATGACTGGCAGGCTTATAGTTATTAGTTGTCTGGACAACCTGGTCAAAGGGGCGGCTGGACAGGCTATACAGAATATGAATATAATGTTTGGCTTTCCTGAGACTGACGGGCTTGAAGCCCTGCCGGTCTATCCTTAAAGCTTCCCGCCCCCATCGTCTAGGGGACTAGGACGTCAGCCTTTCAAGCTGAAAACAGGGATTCGAATTCCCTTGGGGGCATTCCAATTCCTGGTTGGAGATGCCAGAGATGAAGCCGAAGACTAAGGGAAAGCAAAATGAGCGGGTTAGCGGTGAACTCACTGGTGAGTTGGCTGTCTATGAGAAGGTGGGTCTATACCAGCACTCATCAAGTAGGAAGACCGCCTATCGCTATCGGGGAGTTCTGCTGCAGTATCAAAGAGCCCTGCAAGGGCAAGTGCCAAGCCTTGCTCTCTCGCAGGAATTTCTGGGGCATCTAAGAAAGGAAGGCTTCAATCCTTCAACTTTAAGGGTTTACCGAGCTGCTTTACGGGGTTTTCATGTTTAGCGGGGAGAAAACCTCATATTCCCAGTTAAAGTACCCAAAACGCAGCCTAAATATATAGAACCTGAAATCATTAACAAAATCTTAGCCCTGTCTCAGGATTCCCCCAAAGACCATCTAATCCTTCGGCTAATGACAGATGCCGGGTTGAGACGAGGGGAAGTAATAAGACTAAGGGTAAAACAGGTAGGGGAAGATGCCTTAAGGTTTTCTGGGAAAGGGGCGAAGGAAAGAACCGTCCCTCTAACCTCGGCCGTAAAAGAAGCCTTAAGGTTACACCTTTTGGGCAAGTCTCCCGATGACCTAGTGGTTGGGCTAAAGGATAAAGGTGTTTACAACGTGGTTAAAAAATATGGGAAGTTAGCAGGTGTGCCAGATCTCCGTCCGCATGACCTGCGTCATAGCTTTGCAGAAAGACTGATAGAAGCCGGGGCAAGTATCAGGACAGTACAAGAATTACTTGGGCATGAAAGTTTAGATACCACTCAGGTATATATTGGCGTTACTGGAAATCACCTAAGGGAAGCCGTCCTGTTACTGGAAAAACACAGGGAGAAACCCGAAGCCTCAATTGCTGACGGAACTCAGCCATCTCCAGAATACTTGAAACACCGTGATAGTCTTACCGAACAATGCGACTTGTTAGTGTCTACTCTTAAGACATACAGAGGAAGAAACGACATCGGCATTTATGTAGACGACGGCATAACCATTAAGCCGAGGAGGGAGGGAACCTATTCGCCTATTCTTTGGATTGACCCGCGCTCAGCCAAATGCATATCTGCCCATTATCAACACAGATTCGGAGAATTGCCCTTCGCATTGAGAGCAAAGCTAGGGGGGCAGGATATTGACGACACTCTCATCGGTAATATATCTGTATTGTCCCGCCTCAGGGAGTTTCAGCCATCTCCTAGCTGTCCTGAGTGCCAAAGACTGGGATTATCCAGTTAAACTACGTATATGCTTAACGGCAGTTTTATATAGTGTCCTACACTTTCATAAAGAGACAGGAACGAAATGTGCCACCGAGTTCCTCTAGGCAGCATTTGTCTTCCCCCGTAACCAGTTGGCGGATACTTTATATCTGGGTGTGCCGTCTGATGATGAGTCGTGCCAAACAGTTTGTCGGTAAAATTCCGAGTCTAAGGGAACGAGAACCCACGCAGTGGTATGTGTAATTGTAAGCGAGTCATCCCGAGAGGACACTTTATTTTGAAATTAAAGTTTTTGCGCTGGCTGTCCAGCCCCCGTTTTGAAGCTAAGACACCTTTTGGTGACAATCAGTTATTATTAATTTAACGCCAAATTGACGCCATAATTCAAGCTGTGGACTGAGCGTGACCTGGTGACTGTAAAGGTTCCCACCCCTATCACATCGTTGGTAGGTCAGATGTGTCCCCGGCTACTAACCACCTGGTTCTACTCCGGAGGGGGTCACCCCTGGTCAAATGAGATTGGGAAACACCTATTTTATATATCGGAATATACGGCTGAGCAGATTCTAATCATCTGACCGTCTACTTGACTGACCAATTGACTATTGTGACCGTTTCTCTTGACAGGGTGCTGTTCTAAACAATATTGTCTTTTGTTGGATCTCTTCTGTGCCAGCCTGGTTATTTTTTTCCTATCAAAGCAACTGCTGACCACCCAACTTTCAACTCCCGTTTTAAACGTAACCACTGGGTACCCAACAAAATGTTGGCAAGATACGAGCCTAGCCGGATGGAAGATTCAAACTCGCTAGAGTGATCCGAGAGGTGATAGTGCTGGGTAAAGGGATCGAGATTTGGAGTCACAGATACAGGACCCAAACCCACTGCATTGTTGCGCTTTCGCTTCTGAAGCTGCTATATCTAAGCAGCTTAACCATCTATCCCCACATAAGATGTCACCCACTCCTCTTACACTTCCAGTGTCTAGTAGCTAGCTACTAGACTATCTACCCAATACTGGGTCACCCCATCTACGGCTAGATACTCAGTGATAGGCTAACCCTTTGGACGGGGTACATATTTCAGTACTCAGTACTGAGTACTCAAGTAGCTTTGACTTTTTCCAGTGCCGGAGATTTGATGATTCCCAGTGCTCAGATTTGAGCGCTCGACGTATAAATTGTCCCAGTGCTGGGCGTATAAAATGTCTCAGTCCTAGACCGAATTCCAACAGCACTATCCCGCCACTGCCAGGTAAGAATTCGATGAAATGTGCCCACTTCCGCTGATTACCTATAGACCACAGCCTTTAAGATGTCCATTAATTCCAAGGGTTTAACCGTCCCACTTTGCTGACGGTATGCACTAGTTTAATTTAAATCATTGTAAGGCCACCGCTTACACTCAAAGTCTGACCAGTTATATAGCTGGCTTCATCCGAAGCTAGGAATAGCACTGCCGCTGCGACATCTTCTGGTTTCCCCAGCTTGCCCATGGGGATGATCTTGTCCATGGCACCGAGTATTCTCGCTGCAAATTCCTCCTTTTTGGTTTCTTCCATGCCGGGGGTTTGGGTGGGGCCGGGGCAAACACAGTTTACATTTATCCCATATCTAGCAGTCTCCCGAGCTAGTGTCTTCGTAAAGCTGATGATCGCCCCCTTACAGCCTGAATATACAGCTTCTCCCGTGCTGCCTACTCTCCCGGCATCAGAGCCAATACTTACAATCTTCCCGTATTTTCTCTCTACCATGGGGGCAAGGACAGCCTTGCAGCACCGAAGCACACCTTTGTAGTTTATGTCTATAACTTTATCCCAAAAGTCTTCGTCCGTATCATTAAATAGCATCATCCTATCCCACCCCGCATTGTTTATCAGAATGTCCACTTTTCCAAACATATCGATACACTGTTTTACTGCTGACTCGACCTCTTTTGTTTTGCTCACGTCTGTCTTTATGAACAATACTTTCCCCCCTCGGGATTTTATCTCCTCCTCTGTTTTCTTCCCTTCGTCTTCCAATAAGTCGAAAATAACAACCTGCCCTCCTCCCTCAGCAAAGCCAGAGCAGATGGCTTTGCCAATTCCTCTAGATCCACCAGTTACAATCGCTACTTTATCCTTGAATCTCACCTTCTTTCCTCCTTTAACTTTAATAGTTTAAACGCCTTCAAAGCGTTTTTTCGAAAAACCTTTAATTTGGTTTCACCTTTTACAGATGACCCGAGAAATTCTTTTCTATAGCCTGTAAGTCCAAATCCGCTAGCTGCCTATAGGATTTTGTCTCATCCTCTTAAACGGTCCGTAAAACGAACAAGAGAAGCATCAAGACCAGAAGGAGAATAAGCCCCGATGTTGCTGTAAACATTGGGTTGCCCCCAAAGCATGGACACCCACTCGTCAATCCAAGGGCAGCTAGTATGAGTAAGGACAAAGGTAAGCCAGGGAAAATCTGAGGCAACTTCATCAACATACATAGGGTGGCCTGACTCACTGGTCAAATATTCCACCGAATGACCGACTCGCATATAGGGAATAATTTGCTTCGCTTGGCATCCGACCAAAAGAGACAGCGTGAGTGCATACGTATTCAGACCCATACTCTTCGACTGTCCTTTCTAGGTCTTTCAAGATTTCTCAATATTCAGAAAGGGTTATACTCAACCCTGCCTATTGGCCTGCCTTTTGACTTCTTGCACATCTCAGCGATTCTTTCAACGCCGATGATGCCCTATAGCTTATGTTCACGCTGAGACCACCCCATTGCCTGATTAATGAGAGCGTATTCTACTCCAATTTCATCCATTTCCTTTATCATCTCTTTCACCTTATTTGTTACTGAAACAGACCAATGAAATCTGAAAAGTTATAGAGATTTCTCACTTCTAGGCCATACCAAGTTCATTAAGCAAGACCTGTGATAACTGCTTTAATGAAGGATGATCCACAATCGATGGGCTCATCACCACACCCTCCAAAGCGACAGGTGTGATGGAAATCATGTTATGCGATATAGCCCAGACATCGGTACCTTCTTCTGCATGAGCTGGGCGATTGCCACTCACGATTAAACAATAAGCATCGCTGCCATTCTCTCTGCATTCAATCGCATCACACAATGTACCACGCCCTAACCTTGTTATGTGAATGCCCGCAATCTGACTCAAAGGCAAATTAGGCACATTTACGTTGAACAGGGAACTTTGGGGCAATATCTTTGCCTCAAGGAGCTTCACCATAGCTACCGTCACTTGAATAGCTGCGCGAAAATCGAAATTCTCCTCGGCATCAACAGAGATAGCGAGTGACGGTATATCATGAAGGTATCCCTGCAAAGCAGCTCCTACCGTGCCTGAGATAAGTATGTCCTCGCCTATATTAGCACCTTCATTTATGCCAGAGACCACTAGGCCTATCTCATCATCTGCCATTGCGTTTAGAGCCGCGATCACACAATCAGATGGAGTACCCTGTACAGAATGACACTGTACCCCACTCGTTCCACTAGCGAGAGGCCTTATCTTGCTCACCTTCACAAGGTTCTTTGCAGTTACCTTGGTGCCCTGACCAGATACACCCTGGTCTGGTGCTACTATTAGCACGTCCTCCACCTTCATAAGACCACTAGCCAGCTCCCACAACCCTCTAGCGTAAATTCCATCGCCGTTTGTTATAAGTATCTTCATATAGCCGCCTTAAGATGTGGATATTAGGCTAAAAAATCCGTACACAGCGGTATTTGCCCATTATCTGTTCATGAAAAAATTGGCCATGTGATTTGGCAGTCATTAGCTCCTCAAAAACTTCGGGCGGAACTTCAAAGAACCGATGAATACGCCCGCCATGGAATTCTATGTCCAGCGTATTGGTGTCCTTGTCGTATTTGACTTTAGACATTGTAGTTGAATTGACACTTAGCCAGTCCATACCTATTCTCCTGTCCAAAAGGTTGCAAGCTTATCAAACCAGTCCCTCCCGAAGCTAGACGAACTGTACAAAAGTCCTCCTTGTTTCATCACCGGCTCACTCGTATTTTAAATCATAATCAAAAGATTTGAAAAATTCAATAAATATGAAAAACAGCGGCTGTTATGCTATCATCTCCAAACAATGAGACGAGTCGTTAAGTTTAACAAGAACCCGCTGGTCTTTCCACGCCCGCACCTCACTTATACCGGTCTCTTCGGCAAAGAAAAAAGCATCGCCGGCAAGTTCCAAAAGTTCACCGAGGTAAGCGTTGATAAAGCCAAAATGAGTGACTATAGCTATTTCCTGTTCGGGATACTGAGCGAGAATTCGATTAATTGTGGTGACTGCTCGGTTACGAAGTGCTTGTCTGGTTTCAACTCCGGGCGTAATTTGCCAAAACGCCTCTACGAAGCGACCTTTAATGCATGGCGCATTTTTGGTACGTAGGTTGCGGGCGATTTCTCCCATCCCCTTCGCCAGGCCCAGGAAATCTTCGGTTGGCTTTATTTCATCTAGATCGGGAACAATTTGAGGTGTAAGACCAAGATAACTTCCAAGAATTGTTGCCGTTTGCCGTGCCCGGCGCGAGGGACCTGACATAAGCTGGTTAATACCGCTCATCGCAAGTCTTTTCCTCAATTGATTAGCCTGAGACACGCCTTTATTGGTCAGAGGAGGATCATAGTGATTTCTTTCCGAGGGCATCTCACTCTGACCATGACGTATCACGTATAATATTGTACATCTCTGGTCAACCATGAAGAGCTCGCCTATTGCCTTTACGAATGCCGAAAAATTCTCTTCTGGCCTAAGTTCTTTCTTCATTAGCATAAGCTAGCTCATCCACAGTTATTTATCACAGTAGTAGTACCAAACTGCTTGAATCGTCTTTAGAGCATTCCAAAACCATGTTGCTTGAGTTCAGCAACATAGAAGGTTTCTACCTGTTGAACTCCCTCTATCTGAGAAAGTTCGTTCTTAACGAAATGAACCATCTCATCCGAAGTGGGAAAACGGACAGAGATAAGGACATCAAAGCGACCAAAGGATATGGCTATAAGACCGACATTTGGATACTCCGTTAATCTTTGACAGACGGCGTCAATTTTATTCATATCGCTATCTAGAGCGATTATCGCCATAGAACCGTAGCCTAGCTTTTTGGGATTTGTGATCACCGTCATCCTGATTGCATCTTCACTAAGCAACCGCGCAACCCGTCTGGAAACCGACGACACGCTAATTCCTAGCAATTTCGCGAGAGCAGAATAACTACGACGCCCGTCTTTCTGGAGTTCCTTGATCAGATTTTGGTCAATTTCATCGATCTCTATCATACAATTTG